>OLRA01000210.1_pt1 | contig 82899 bp, 64 predicted proteins | sample 1673011 | NCBI WGS metagenome assembly OLRA01 (sample SAMEA3136746, study PRJEB25190) | human gut metagenome | reverse complement strand
TGCTGCTGCCCGATACGTTAGATACGGTGGGATACATGCTCGAACCGAGATCAGAGTACGACATGTTGCCCTCATAATGGATAAGACGGTCGTCGAGGCTCTTCATCTCAGAGTAAGCAGAAGAGAAGTTGCTTGCCGAACCGCACTCGTTGCCCATCGACCAGAAGATGACGCTCGGATGATTGCGGTCGCGCATCACCATGCGAACCTCGCGGTCGAGGATGGCACCGTTCCAAGAGTAGTTGGAAGAAAGGTTCTGATTGTAGTGGCACTCCACGTCTGCCTCGTCCATAGTGTAGATGCCGTAGGCGTCAAACATGGCGTACATCTTAGGCTGGCGCGGATAGTGAGATGTGCGCACGGTGTTGACGTTGGCCTGCTTCATGAGAGTAACGTCGCGGAGCATTGTCTCGGTGTCGATGGCACGTCCGTATTCGGGATGTGTGTCCTGCGTGTTGACACCCTTGAAGAACACGCGCTTGCCGTTGATATATATAAGGTTGCCCGACTTTGTGATCTTGCAGAAACCGTACTTAGTGGAGAACACCATCTCGTCTGCGCCGTCGGCATCAGCCTGACGCACCACGACGGTGTAGAGATAAGGATCTTCTGCGCTCCAGGGATGGAGAGCGGAAAGATTGTTGAGCTTCACGTCTACCGACTCGTTGGCGCTGCCCTGGTAAGAAGCCGAGCCGGTGGCTACGGTCTTGCCGTCAGCGTCAAGAAGCTCCACATTGAGCTGCTTCTCAGTCTGCACAGCGTCACGGTTGTCCACGGTAAGCTTCACGTTGAGCTGTCCGCTTGTGGCGTCGTTGCTGAGTGAAGATGTGATGTAGTGGTCGGCGACGAACACCTTCGGAGTGGCTACGAGATAGACGTCACGATGGATGCCTGAGAGGTGCCACATGTCCTGACCTTCGAGATACGAACCGTCGCACCAGCGATATACGCGTACCGAAAGCTGGTTGTCGCCAACCTTCGCAAACTCTGTGATGTCGAACTCAGCGTCGTTGTTAGATCCCTGCGTGTAGCCCACATACTTGCCGTTCACCCATACCACGGCAGCGCTGTAGATGCCGTCGAAGTGGACGAAGAGTCGCTTGCCGTCCCACGACTCGGGAATGTTGAACGATCGGCGATAGAAGCCCGTGGCGTTATTGTCCTCCACACCGTAGTAAGAAAGACCCTGATTGGCGTTAGGAGGATTGTTGCTGAAGGGATAGCCCACGTTGGTGTAGACGGGCTTGCCGTAGCCAGCCATCTCCCATGACAGCGGCACGCGGATGTCATCCCATGCAGAGTCGTCGAGGTCAGCGTCGAAGAAGTCGGATGCGCCTGGACCTGAAGTGGTGCCGGGGACGTACTTGAACTTCCATGTGCCGTTGAGCAGCTGTGTCTGCGCCTTCTCCGGTGTAAGCCAAGGCTTGGCGTAGTTGACGTCCGCCTTCATGTCCGCTACGCTGGCGTAGGGGATGAAAGTGGCGTGACCGTCCTCTTTATAGTCGGCATACTTGTTCTGATTGCTTATCCATGACGCGTCAAACTTGCGTTCGGTGGCAGTTCCGCCGCCTCCGCCTTCAGTTCCGCCACCGCCTGATCCGCCTTCAACGTCCTCAAGCGACACCTCCTTGTACGTAGCCCATGAACGAGTGTTGCCCTGTGTGCTGCCGTAGAGGATGTTGGAGAGGTTGAGAAGTCCGCTGATAGTGGAAGCGTCGCAGCGCTTGGTGCCGTTGACGTACAGACCGTCGCTCTTCAGCTCGATGGTGGTCTCGCCGGAGATGCCTGAGATATCCTCGCGGTGAGTCTGCGAAGTGTTGAAGCAGTTTATCTGGAGCGATGACGAACTCTTGGTATAGAAGAGATGTATGACATAAACGCCGCCCCATCCGTTGGCGCCTTGCAGGTCCTCGCCGATGGAGAGCACGTTCTCGTGCTGTGTGGACGACTGGCAAGTGCTGAGGTCGAGCACTGCCTTGAACGTCTGCTTCTGGAAGTTAATGGCGGTGCTTCGTGTGAACGACTCGCCGTTGGGAGTATAGTCTTTTAGTAGCGACGTGCGTGCCGACATTGATAGCGTCATGCCGGAGAGGAGGCAGATGAGCGCTATGACGGTGGCGAATCGCTGTCTGAATATGTGTATCATAAGTGTATGATTATGGATTTGTTAGATTAGTTTACTTGGCATGCTTCTTTCCGCCAACCACGTAGACACCGTGCTGGAGACGCTTCGCTGCCTTCTTGCCGCTGCCTACCTTCTGTCCGCCGATGGTGTAGATGTCGCCTTCTGGAGTTGTTGTGGTGATGGTGCCGATGCCGGTGGTTCCGTCAAGGCTCCAGCAGTCGATGACGACGTCAAGGTAAGATACATAGTATGCACTCATGGCGTCCACTACATAGCCGTTATCTATCGGATCCACGGCTGAAGTGTTGGGGTTGAGGGCGTAGCCGAAGTTAGGTTTGGTGACGGTGAGTGTGCCGTGGAATGTGCCGCCGTTGACGGGAACCGTCTCTGCCTGAGAAGCGAAGGTGAAGTTGTCCTCAAGCAGATATTCATTGTTCTCTGTTGGCTTCATCACCTTTATGATGCAGGGCACGCCAGCCTTGAGGCTGTGCGATGTGACGAACTGCAGCTCATTGGTGTTCTGAGCCTTGAGTTCAGCCACCTGCACATCTTCGCCGAAGAGCTGCTTGAGCTGTGTTTCGGTAAGATTGACGGGCGAGCAGAAGGTGGTCCACTGACCGGGCTGGAAGGTGCGGGTGATGCTGACTACGGCATATCCGTCGCCTGGGTTCTCGTATGTCTTGCTGTTCTCGTCGAAGCCGTGGAGTGGGGGAGTGTCTTCTCCTGTGTATACGAGCTTCCATTGAGCTGCCTCAAACTGTGCTGAGGGCTGCTGCGGTACGGCAGCGAGACGTCCGAACGCTTCGTTCTGATAAAGATAGAGCGATGCGCTTGCCTCCGTATTGCGGCTTGCTATGGCGTAAACGTCCTTCTTGCCGTTGACTGGCTCGATGCGCCACTGGCTGAACTTGTCCGTTTCGAGAGAAGGAGTGCCGTAGAGGTCGGCATGCCATGTTCCGTCAGGTGATGTAAGGCGGAAGAATCCTGGTGTGTTGGTGTCGTTGACGGCAGAAAGCGTAACGTCCACCTTTTCTCCTCCGAGTACGAGGCGTCCGTTCTCAATGCCGAGATACTGCTTCGTGCCCACATTGTAAAGGTTGTACGTGGCTCCCGATACGGGTGTCGAGCCCTTGTATTCCTGCGCCGCGACATTGGCTGTCATGGTGCATGAAAGCGCAAGGACAGTAAGTAAGGTTTTGTTCATATCGTTATATAATAGATGTATTTATACGAGTATAGATATATGTATGTCTTCTTAATAGGTTTATTGATATAGGTATATACACTAATAGCCTTCTTCCTCCGTTGCCGCTTCGTAAGGCAATGAAGGCCGAAGGCTATGCTTTTAATATCCTTATGGGTGTGATGTTGCTGAGTTTGTCAAGATGGTTTTTAGTAGAACTGTCTGCAAAGTTAACGCTTTTTTTGTAAATTACAAAAAGCAGATACGGATTAGGCTGATTTTTCTGATTCCTGTTTAATGAATCAAAATAAATCAGCCTAATCCGTATTAGCCTATAAATAATAATTAATAATTACCAATTAATAATTAAATATTACGCTTCGCGCTGTCTTGTTCCCATGCGGGCTTCCACTACGTTCACCACGTAATCGCCGAGCTTTTCGCATTCTGACACGATGTCCATATACATTGTGCCCATGGCGTAGGTGTACTTATGGTCGTTTACGTCGTTGATGTTCTGTGAGCGGAGCTGGTTGCGATAGTTGTTTATCTCGTTCTCCACGTTGAACGAACGGTTGACATCGAGCGAGTCTTTGCGTCCGGTCAGCATGATGTCCATCTGCGTGAGCGAGTCGTCAGTAAGCTCGAACATCTGATGGAGGTGTTCATACTGCTTCTCTGTGAAGTCCTCCTTGCCCTTGAACTTGCGGCTCATGGTGCGGGCGATGTTATAGCAAGAGTCGCCGATCGACTCCAGTTCTGATATCTCGCGGAGCATGGCACGAATCTTCGCCTTCGTTTCGTCAGAGAGGTGGGCGTCCGATACGTTGTCGAGGTAATTGGCAATCTCAATCTCCATGTTGTCCGAGATGCTCTCATACTTTTCTATTCGTGTAAAGAGCTTCGTGAAAGCCGTTTCGTCCTTCACGCCGAGCAGTTCTCTTACCATGCCGAACATACGGTGAATGCGCTCTGCAAACGACTTGATCTCCTTCTGTGCCTCCAGTACGGAAAGCTCTGGAGTCTTCATGATAGACGTGTTGCCGATGTAGCGCAGACGGAAGTCGTCCTCGTTCTTTGTGGCTTTCGGCTTGATGATGTAGCATACCAGGCGCTCCATCTGCGGGATGAGCCAGATAAGCACGGCGGTGTTGCAGACGTTGAAGGTGGTGTGGAAGGCAGCGAGAACCACGGAGAGGCGGGTGGCGTCGATGTGGTCAGCGTGCGGGTCAACTCCCACGAAGCCGCAAACCATGTCAATGAAGGGATAGAAGCAGCACAACACCCAGAAGACGCCGAAGACGTTAAACGAGAGGTGGGCGAGGGCGGCGCGTCGAGCCTGCGTATTGGCTCCCATGGCAGCGATGTTGGAGGTGATGGTGGTGCCGATGTTCTCACCGAGCACGAGGGCTATACCCATATAGATGGGGAGCACGCCGGAAGAGCAGAGCACCATGGTGATGGCCATAAGAGCTGCTGACGACTGCATGCAGAAGGTCAGAATCGTACCGATGATGAGGAACGAGAAGATGGTCAGATAGCTGTCTTTGTCGAAAGACGAGAAGAAGTCGATAACCGTCTGGTTATGACTGAGGTCCATTTCCTTTCCCGTAGCGCCGAGTGTGGAAATGGCAAAGAACATGAATGCGACGCCGAAGAGGAAGTCGCCTACGTAGCGTTGTTTCTTACGATAGATGAGCAGCAGGGCAATGAAGAAGACGGGGAACACGAGGTTCGCCATATTGAAATTGAAGCCCAGTGTCATAATCCATGCCGTGAATGTAGTGCCGATATTGGCTCCCATGATTACGGAGATGGCCTGTGCCAGTGTGAGCAGTCCGGCGTTGACAAAGGATACGGTCATCACCGTCGTGGCTGTGGACGATTGCACAGATGTTGTTACGAACATACCGGTCAACAGACCGGTGAAGCGGTTGGTAGTCATGGCTCCCAGGATATGGCGCAGCTGCGAGCCTGCCATCTTCTGGAGTGCCTCACTCATCACCTTCATACCGTAGATGAGGAGGGCAAGTGAACCAATAATTTTAAAAAAAATCCAAATCGACATATTTTTAATTTTATTTATGTGTCTGTAGGCGCATTGTGTCGAGAAAACGGAGTATCTTTGGAAAGTTAACCTATAAACATTATATGAAAATGAAACAGTTAATACAAATCCGTTGCAAAAATAATAAAAAATCTTTAAAAGTGGAAACGGGAAGTACACTTTCTGACATTTTTAATCATTTAAATCTCAATATGACATATCCTCCCATCAGTGCCAAGGTGAACAACAAGGTGGAGGGTATGCACTATCGCGTGTATAACTCGAAGGACGTTGAGTTCCTTGACCTCACCACTCCCTCCGGTTCGCGTGCTTATACACGTTCGCTCTTCTTCGTACTGTGCAAGGCTGTACACAAGCTTTTCCCCAAAAGCTCGGTGATAATAGACATCCCCGTGTCTAACGGTTATTACTGCGACCTGCGCATCGGTCGTCCCGTCACCAAAGAGGACGCTGACGCCATCCGCACGGAGATGCAGAGCATCATATCTCGCGCCATGCCCATCCGACGCCATGAGGTTCCTACGGAAGAGGCGATAAAGCTGTTCGAGAGTATGGGATATCACTCGAAGGCATTGCTGCTCCGCACTACGGGCAAGCTCTATACATATTATTATGATATCGGTGGCTTCGTTGACTATTTCTACGGCACGATGCTCACCAACACGGCGCAGCTGACGCTCTTCGGGCTGGAGAAATATTACGATGGCTTGCTGCTCCGCATCCCTTCGCTCTCCGACCCCTCACGCCTCGGCGACCTTATACGCCAGGACAAGATGTTCGAGATATTCCAGGAGCATCACCGCTGGCAGCGTCTGCTCGACATGTCGACGGTGGGCGAGTTTAACGAGGCTGTGGCAAGCGGACACGCCACGGAGATTATAAACGTGTCGGAGGCGTTGCAGGAGAAGAAGATAGCGCACATCGCGGAGGAGATAGCCTCACGTCCTGAGGTTAAGATGGTGCTAATCGCAGGACCGTCGTCGTCGGGAAAGACCACGACGTGCAAGCGTCTGAGCATTCAGCTGGTGTGCAACGGCATTCGTCCCGTGCCCATCTCGCTGGACGACTACTTCGTGGACCGCGAGCAGACACCGCTTGACGCCAATGGTGCGTACGACTATGAGTCGCTGCACGCTCTCAACCTTGAGCTGCTCAACCGTCAGCTTGCGCAGCTGTTCCGTGGCGAGGAGGTGGAGTTGCCGCGTTACGACTTCATAACGGGCAAAAGCAAACCGAGCGGTCAGAAGATGAAGATGCGTGAGGGCGACATCCTTGTGGTGGAGGGCATCCACGCTCTCAACCCTGAGCTGACGGCGCAGATACCGGACGCTCTGAAGTATCGTGTCTACGCTTCGGCTCTGACCACCATCCTCCTTGACGAGCATAACTATATTCCCACCACCGACAACCGTCTGTTGCGCCGCATCATCCGCGACGACAAGCAGCGTGGCTGCTCTGCCCGCGACACCATCAGTCGCTGGCAGTCGGTAAGAAACGGTGAGAACAAGTGGATTTTCCCGTATCAGGAGAATGCTGACGCCATGTTCAATACGGCTATGATATACGAGTTGGCTGCCATCAAGACGCAGGCTGAACCGCTCTTGGAGCGTGTGCCGGAGAACTGCGAGGAGTATGCTGAGGCTTACCGTCTGAGAAAGTTCCTCAGCTACTTCAAAGCCATCGACCACAGCGTCCTGCCCCCGACGTCGCTGCTGAGAGAATTCTTGGGAGGCAGCTCGTTTACATATTAAGACAAGCAGACATTCCTTTGACATGTTTTTTTGACAGGTAGCCATGTTTTTTTTGACATGAAGACATGAAGACATGTTTTTGGGGGATAACAAAAAAAATCCCGACTCCTAAACATTGGAGCCGGGATTTTTATTGCTTATTTACTGAACTTGCGAAGGTTCAATTATTTTCTTTTCTTTTACTTGATCACCTTAACAGTCTTGCCGTTAGCGAGGCGAACGATGTTGACGCCCTTCTGGAGAGAGTTAACCTTTGCACCACCTACAGTGTAGATGCTTGTGATGGTGTTGTTGGTGTTGTTAACGGTGTTGATGCCGTTTGTAACGCCATTGCCGAACTCTGCGTGAGCTGCACCGCTCGGGATGTTGATGTCGTATGTAGCTGTGAGGTCCTCACCGTTGAGAGTACCGTTGAACTTAACAGCAACTTTGCCGCAACCCTCATAGAAGCCACCGATCTCAGCCTGTGTGTCAGCTGTGAGAGAGATTGTGCCGTCCTCAGCCTTTGTAGCTGTAGCAGTGAACTGGATGTCACCTGCAGGATCGCCTCCGCAGTCGCCAAGGTTCTTGATGATGACAGTGTATGTGCCGTCGCCGTTGTCAGAGAGCTGGATTTCCTGAGCCTCTACGAAACGCTTTGCGTCCGGAGTCTCCTCGTCCATGCTTGCGTATGTATACATAGCAGGAGCTGTGTAGGTTACGAATACCGGCTCTTCCTTCTTGTTGAGGTTGATGAGCTTGATGCTCTTGTAGAGAGCGGTGCTGTACTGGTCTGTGCCTTCGCCTGAACCGTATGTTACCTCAGTAAGGTCGAAGAGACCCTTGTTGAGTCTTTCTGCAGCGATGATGGTCTTGCCGTCGATAACCAGACCTTCTGCCTTAGAAATCTCGATGGTGATGTTGCTCTTGTCTTCAACTGAGAATGATGAGTTGTTGTTCGCGTTTTCAGCGTCTCTGTTTTCTGTCGGGTCATAGAATGCTGTGTATGTACCATCTGACTTGCAGTATACGTGTACGTTGTCATTCCATACTGTAGCGTCAGGACCGAAGCCGAGGAGCTCCTCTGTTGCACGTGAAGCATTGCAGTTAGAGGCATCAATTACTGCCTGGAACTTCTGTGTCTCCCAGTCAATAGCAGTAGACTCCTTGAAGCCTGTTCCGTCAGCCTGATAGTTCTCCTTGAGTACTACGTCCTCTACTACAGGCTCTGCGTACGGGTCAGTACCATATACGTATGTTGTCTGTCCTTCCTCGTTGTTCTTTGCTATCACATAAAGGCGCTCAGCGTCGTCCTTTGTGTAGAGATATGCAGTAACGTCGAATGACATTCCTCTTACGTCGCAAGTGCCGTCATAGTATACTCTGTCTGTCTCCGGATCACGCTTCTGAAGGAGACCCTCGAATTTAGAGTCGAGTGAGGGGAACTCAATATTGAATGTTCCGTCCGACATCTCTACAAACTTAGCAGCAACACCCTCTGCGGTATCCTTGTTCAGTCCGTCTTCGTCAACGTATGACATTGTGAATGTGTCAGTGAAGTCCTTTGTGCTTACTACTGTAACCTCTGGCTTTGGATCCGGAGTAGCAACTGCTGTGCCCTTGAAGGTGATGTGATACCATTCACCCATGTTAACGCCAAGGTATTTGATGTAGAGGTCGATAGACTCGTTGGTCACGGTACCCTTAATCTGCTGCCAATAGAGGTTGCTTACGAGAGTTCCGTCTAATGTAGCTTCACCGAAGTTCTCGCCCATGGCAAAACCTCCTGCATCGAAGCTACCATCAGCATTTACTTCGCATGTGTAAACTACTGTGTAGTCAGGGAAAGCATAGCCGTTAAAGCCATTGCTCTTCACCTCGAACTTGAGACCGCCGTCCACTTTGGTGACCTTCATCTCACCCTCTGCAGAGGGATAGTCGCCCACTTTGTCACCCCATGTGCCCTTGAAAGTAACACCCGTGGTGAGGTCTGCTGCCATTGCAACGACAGCAAGCATTAAGAAAGATAAAAGAGATAAAAATTTCTTCATAATGAATCCTTTCTTTTTTGGTTAATGATTATTAGTGTAATGTTGTTGTGTAAATCTATCTTAATATTGTGGTAAATCTTATACGATGCTGCAAAGGTATAAAATAATATCAATATAAAAAAGAAATATCTACTTATTTTCTTATTTGATTACCTTTACTGTTTTTCCGTTCGTGAGGCGAACGATGTTGATACCCTTCTGAAGGCTGTTGATGCGAGCGCCACCTACGGTGTGGATGCTCTTGACAGCTGCGTTGTCGGTGTTGACGGTGCTGATGGCGTTGGTGACGTCCTTGCCGAATACCACGTTGGCAGGATTGCCGAAGATGTCGAGGTAATATGTGGCGCTGAGGTCTTCGCCCTTGAGTGTGCCGTTGAACTTAACCGGACCTTTGTGCCAAGAATAAAATCCGCCGAAAGCCACCTGCTCCAGATCTGCTGCGAGCGTCACGGAGTTGTCGTCGTTGGTAGTGGCAGTTGCGTTGAACTTGATGTCGCCGGCGGGGTCGCCTTCCACGTCCTTCACGCCCATGATGACAACAGCGTATGTGCCGTCGCCGTTGTCTGTGAGCTGAATCTCCTGAGCCTCTACGAACTTCTTCAATGGAGGATCCACCTCACCTTCGTAGCCGTACGTGTAGAGGGCAGGTGCCACGTAAGATGTCGGTTCTGTTGCTGCCATAGCGACGATGGCAAGCATCAAGAAAGATAATAGAGATAAAAGTTTCTTCATAATGTCTCCTTTCTTTTTGTTTGGTTAATGGCTATTTTTGTAGTAATGATGCAAAGATATAAAATAACATTCAAACAAAAAGCAATTACGTGTTGTTTTTTTGTGGAAATCAAAAACAATAGGAGCTGCGGGCTTTCTTGCCTGCAGCTCCTATATTAATTATATAAATTCAAAATTTAATAATTCCTAACTCCTAATTCAACACCCAGTCCACCTTATCAGCAATGGTGATAGGGTCGATGGACGTTAGGCAGGCGTAGTCGCCGCGTTGGCAAGGCTTGTTGCCGTAGATGGAGCAGGGGCGGCAGGGGAGGTCAACTTGTATGCAGTCTTCCGGTCGCTGGTTCCATCCGAGGAAGCCGGCGTAAGGATGTGTCTCGCCCCAGATGCTGATGACTCGTGTGCCCGATATGGATGCGAGGTGCATATTGCCGCTGTCCATCGACACCATGACGTCGAGGTGCGACATCACCACCATCTCTTCCTTCAGCGAGGAGAGAGCCTGCGAAGCGTTGGTGCAGTTGTTATAGCGTTCGCACCATGCGTTGAGGACGGCATGCTCTTTTTCGCCGCCTCCGAAGAGGAAAATGCGGCAAGAGGGATGGCGGCGCGATATCTCCTTGATTAGTTCTTCCGTCTTCTCTATGGGCAATATCTTGCCCTCATGGGTGGCGAACGGCGCAATGCCAATCCACTGCTGGAAGTTCTTCTTCTCCCCGATGATGTCGGAGAGCGGACGCAGATTGCCTCCCTCGGGCGGAAAGACGGACGTAAACTCCAGTTTCACGGGATAGCCGAGTCGGCTGAGCACGTCAGCGTAGCCCTCGAAGGACGTGGGCAGCTGTTGCATCGTCTTCTTGTTCTGCGGTGCTGTCAGCTGACGTCGTTCCGAGCGATGCTTGTTGAGATGTTCCACGCGATAGTTGGCGAGATTGAATCGCATGCGCAGATATGAAGACCGCAGGATGTTGTGCATGTCGGCAATGGCAGTGAAGTTCTTCGCAATGAGACGGCGGTAGAGAGCGTTGAGTCCCTTTACGCCGTGATATTCCCCCTTGAGGTCTGCCTCCATGAATCCCACGTTGGGAGCCATCTCTTCGAAGAACGTCCTGGCGAAGGGTCGGCTCAGAACCGTTATGCGCAGGTCTGGATATTGTCTTGCCAGGGAGCTGACGACGGGCACGAGCATAGCCACGTCGCCGAGCGCCGAGAAGCGCATTATCAGGAGATGCTCAGTTTTCATTTCTTATTATTTCTTGTAGAGTACGGGATTCGTTGACGGGTCGTTATACATCTTCATTTGGCGATACACCTTCATATACTTGCGTCCAGCCTGGATGTCGTCAAGGAGCTGGTCGATGGCGAGTGAGAGGTCTTTCTGCTGCTCGAGGAGCACCTGCAGCTTGGCTCCGCACTTCTCGCGGTGCTCTGGTGTGGCGTCTGTGCGCTCAGCCTGCTCGCGCATGTGATAAATCTTGAGTGCGAGGATGGAGAGGCGGTCAACGGCCCATGCCGGGCTTTCGGTATTGAGGCGTGCGTCGGGCAGAATCTGTACGTCGCTGTATTTCAGGCGGAAGTATGAGTCGATCTGCTCTACGAGGTCCGTGCGGTCCTGGTTGGAGCGGTCGATGCGGCGCTTCAGCGAGAGAGCCTCCACAGGATCGATGTGCGGATCGCGGATGATATCCTCAAAGTGCCACTGTACGGTGTCAATCCAGCATTTCAGGTAGAGACGGTTCTCTATCTCCTCACGCTCGTAAGGATTGTTGATAGGTGTCTCGATGTTGTCCTTGATATGATAGTCACGGATGGCTTGATTGAAGATGTTGTTGCAAAGTTCTGAGAAAGTCATATTCGTTGTTTTTTATTTTAATATTTGATTTAAGGGTGTTGTTCGGATTTTTAGATTTTACAAATGTAGGACAAAACCTTGGAATAGCCAAGGAAAAGCGTTGTTTTTTTGTGCCTTTCGCCTTATTGTGTGCTTGTGTGCGCAGATATCAGAGTTTTCTTATGATGGTAAGGCCGTCACGGAGCGGCAGTATTACCTGCTCCACGCGCTTGTCCTCTGCGATGTGGTCGTTGAAGCGACGTATGCCTACGGTCTGATGGTCGTGGTCGTAGGCGGGGTCGGTGACGTGTCCGTCCCACAGCGTGTTGTCGGCAAGGATGAAGGCTCCCTTGTTCATGAGCGGCAGGATGTTCTCGTAGGTCTCCACGTACGTGCGCTTGTCGCCGTCGACGAAAGCCATGTCGAACATTACGCCCAACTTGGGCGCCAACTCGTTGGCGTCGCCGATGATGAAGTTTATCTTGTCCGCCACTTCCGAACCCTCTATCCAGGGACGCGTAAAGTCTTCCATCTCGTCGTTTATCTCGAAGGTCCACAGCTTGCCGCCTTCCTCCAGTCCCATAGCCATGCAGATGGCGCTATATCCGGAGAAGGTTCCCACTTCGAGGATGTTCTTCGGTCGGACCATACTGACGAGCATCTTGAGGAGCTGTCCCTGCAGGTGTCCTGATGCCATGCGTCCGTGTATGGTGTGGATGTTGGTGGCGCGGTAGAGGCGGTACAGATAGTCGCCTTCCGGCTGTGTATGTGAGAGTACGTATTTCTCGAGTTCTGGTGTCATGATGTGTGTTTTAGATAAGAGCCTCGATGGCGAGGCGGTACGAGTCGAGTCCGAAACCGCAAATCACGCCCTTGCAGGCGCATGAAATCATGGAGTGGTGTCTGAACTCCTCACGCTTGTGTACGTTGCTGATGTGCACCTCGATGACGGGCGCTGTCAGCGAGCGGATGCAGTCCTGCAGCGCTATGCTGGTGTGTGTGTATGCCCCTGCATTGAGGATGATGCCGTCGGCGCTGAAGCCCACTTGCTGCAGGCGGTCGATGAGCAGTCCTTCCACATTGCTCTGGTAATACTGTATGTTGATGGAGGGATAGCGTTGGCGCAGCTTCTCGAGATAGTCTTCGAAGGTGCTGCTGCCGTATATCCCCGGTTCACGGGTTCCGAGCAGGTTGAGGTTGGGCCCGTTAATAATATGTATTGTCATCTTTTGCTCTCTGATTTTTAGAATGTCCTTTGTACGGGCGTCTTACCAGTCGGATGTCGATCCGCCTCCACCGGTACTTCCTCCTCCGAACGACCCTCCGAAGCTTCCGCCTCCTCCTCTGCCACCGCCTCCGAGCATTGATCCGAGGATGAAGCCGCTTGCGGCAGCGTTGCCGCTGTTGTCGTCGATGTCCTCGTCCTTCGTCATCATGTGTCCGCAGTACTGGCAGACGTATGTGGTTCGTCTGATGCGCTTGCGCCTTCCTTTACCCGTGGAGACGCGCAGGACCTCCACGCCCATCTGCTTCATAGCCGAACGCTTGTGGCATTTGGGGCAGCGCTGCATGATGCTGCTGACGAACATGACAAGCAGGACGATGCCGACGATGATGCCTATGCTGAAGAGGATGTCGCCGGTGTCGGTGTCGCTGTCAGCCGCTTCCGGTTTCATCGACCCGTCCAGCACCTTAGCCGTGGCGCGTACGCCGTCCACCATACCCTTGTTCCAGTCCGAGCGCTTGAACGCCGGCACCATATACTGCATCTGTATTCGCTTCGACATAGCGTCGGTCATGGTGCCCTCTATGCCGTATCCCGTGGCGAAGCGCACCTTGTGCTGGTCCATCACGAAGAGGATGAGCAGTCCGTTGTCGCTCTTCTTCTTTCCGATGCCCCACTTACGGAACAGAGAGGTGGAGAAGTCGAAGATGTCGTTCTCGCCGATGGACGGTAGCATAACCACCGCCGTCTCGATGCCTGTGGATTTCTCAAGCCTTCCGAGGATGGCGTCTATCGTGTCTGTGGCGGCAGGAGAGAGGATGCTGGTAGGGTCGGAGACGTACCGACGCACGTCAGTAAGGCGCACGTTGGGTACGTCGTCTACGGATTTATACTCCTTGACGCTGTCGCCTGCCGCCCATGCCGTGACGGCGATGAGGCAGGCAAAAAGTATGGTCTGGAGACGTCTTATCATCAATTTACGTATGTTTTATTGTTCTTAGAATTCCACCTTCGGTGCCTTCTCTGCACCAGCTTCAGCCTCGAAGTAGGCGTGCTTCTCGAAGCCGAAGATGCCGGCGAGGATGTTCTTCGGGAAGCGGCGGATGGACGCATTGTATACGTTGGCAGCGTCGTTGAAGTCCTTGCGTGCAACGGTTATGCGGTTCTCGGTGCCCTCCAGCTGTGACTGCAGCTCCAGGAAGTTCTGGTTGGCTTTGAGGTCAGGATAGTTCTCGGTGATGGCGAGGAGCTTTCCGAGTGCCGAAGTGACGTCGCCCTGCGCCTTCTGGTAAGCAGCCAGCTGCTCCGGTGTGCAGTTAGACGGGTCGATCTTCACCTGAGTGGCTTGCGAACGAGCCTGCATTACAGCCTCAAGCGTCTGCGACTCGTGCTTGGCATATCCCTTGACGGTGTTGACGAGGTTGGGGATGAGGTCAGCGCGGCGCTGATACTGAGTCTCCACGTTCGACCACTTGTTGGTGACGCCCTCGTCCATGTTTACGAGCGAGTTATATCCGCTGATTGCCCAAAGGACGATAACGACAATGACGCCGATGAATATCATCGTGCTCTTGCTGAATGATTTCTTTTCCATAATGAATGTCTTTTCTTTTCGTTGTTTGGTTTTAGATATAGCCCTTCGTGGGCTTTCCTTTGGCAAATATACGAATTATTGCGAAAAGACAAGACATTGCAGCCGATTATTTACCTATCTTTATGATTTTCATGAAAAGTAGTAACTCCTAATTCGGACGGTGTCCGCCATGCAAATATCGTACAAATGGTAAAAAGTTGTTACAAAATAAAAATCAATTCTAGAGAATCAAAAAGCTGTTTTTGTGGGTTTTTTGCTTCGCTGTTGGCCCCATAATTTATAAAAGAGCCACTTTGTGGTGCGATAGTGGCACTATTAGAGTGTAAAAGTGGCGCTATTGCATGATAATAGTGGCACTATTGGAGTGTAAAAGTGGCACTATTGCGCTTGTTTGGTTCCCTTATTCATTGCACATTTCTTCTCTTAACCGTATAATTGGTTGTGCGTCAGCGTGCTATCGCTGCACGCTCAAAACTCAAGAATTTCGCACCAAAGATTTCTTAGTGCGCTGAACGAGGAGTATTGAGCGTTAGGAATGCAAATATTGTGTCGGACGGCAAGGCGTCCGAATTAGGAGTTTTGAATCTTGAATTAGGAATTATTCTCGGCTTCGCCTGCGATTTTGAATTATTCAGTTGTGAATTACAGCAGACAAGGCAAACTTAGGAGGCTATGGCGTCTCGCCGTAGCCACGCAGCCTCCCATTGCAGAACGCCAATCAGCGCCGTGTAATACGTAACTTTGTTGTACTGCGCCGTGTCCTGAAGGGACACGTATCCATCAGAAACCCACTGCAAGCTCCGAAGGAGCGCCGCTGTGGGACAAGCATCATCTCACCATCTTTTGGTTCCGCGAAGCGGGACCGACCACCATCCTCAACATCATACGGGAAGCGCCAGTCCCCCTTCGGGGAACTATATGGGGTGGAAGTATCGCACGTACCCACAGCTGCGCTGCTTCGCAGCTTGCAGTGGGTTTCATGATATAGGTCCCGCTCCGCGGAACCCGCAGCTCATTGTGATTCACAAGCAGACGAGGCAAACTTAGGAGGCTATGGCGTCTCGCCGTAGCCCCGCAGCCTCCCATTGCAGAACGCCAATCAGCACCGTGTAATACGCAACTTTGTTGTACTGCGCCGTGTCCCGAGGGGACACGTATCCATCAGAAACCCACTGCAAGCTCCAAAGGAGCGCAGCTGTGGGATAAGCATCACCTCACCATCTCTTGGTTCCGCAAAGCGGGACCGACTATCCTCCTCAACATCATACGGGATGTGTCAGTCCCCCTTCGGGGAACTATATTTAGATGGAAGTGACGCACGTACCCACAGCTGCGCTGCTTCGCAGCTTGCAGTGGGTTTCATGATATAGGTCCCGCTCCGCGGAACCCGCAGCTCATACTCAATCTGCTGGTCGTTCGTGGGTGCGTGGCTACGGCGAGACGCCATAGCCTCCTAAGTTTGCCTCGTCTGCTGTAAACTGAATAATTCAAAATCGCAGGCGAAGCCGAGAATAATTCACCGCTCGGCTTTGCCGCTTGCCTAAGCAAGAACTCAAAATTCCTAATTCAAGACTTTCTTTGTCTTTCCGTCTGCTGTGCGCACGATGTTGAGGCCGCGCTGCAAGCCTTTTACCTTCATGCCGTTGGCATTGTATACGGCAGTCACTTCCGAGTTGGTCTTTACCGTGCTGATGGCAGTCTCGCTGTCAGGGTCGGTGCCGAAGACGAAGGTGTAGTCATAGCCTGAGTCGGGATAGTCGGCAGCGAATCCGCCCCAGTCGGCGAAGATGTATGCGTAAAGCTTGCCGTCATAAATCTTGCCGTGAGCTGTTATGTATGCGCTGTATGAGGTCCATACCTCCTGGGTGAGCGGCGAAGCCACCTTCTCGCAAGCGAACGAGATGGTGCCGTCGGCGTTCTCCGTCACGGGAGCCGCGAATACCAGAATTTCAGACACGTCCGGATCAGAGCGAAGGTCGAGAGTGAAGGTATATACGCCGTCCGTTCCCTCCTCCACGCTGATGGTCTGTGCGTCTAACGTCTTGGTGATGGCGTAGTCTTCAGGAACATTTCCGCTGATGTTGTTGGTGACGCTGAGCTTGTCGGTGTAATCGGTAGCCATTACAGCTACGGCGGTCAGTAACATTGTGAATAGAGATAAAAGTTTCTTCATACTCATGATTCCTTTCTTTGTAAATGTGGTTAATAATTGTTTTTGCTCTATTTGTGTGTGATGACTGCAAATTTAAAGCATTTTTTCGTTATATGCAAAAAGATTAATGCTTTTGTTCACAATTTTCAACGTATCGCTAACAAAATGAAGCCAACGGTGTTCTGCGGCGGATTTTCAACTTTTTGGTAATGTTACCATCAAAAAGCGGCGCAATAGCTTGTCACATTATTAAAATAGCAGTAACTTTGTAAGCTGATTCAATATTATTAATATCAATCATTTATATTTTTCATACAAACAACAGTTTTTATGCAGGAAACAAGACAGAACCGTATAGCACGCTTGCTCCAGAAGGAGCTGAGCCTTATCTTCCAGTCGCAGACTCGCGCCATGCACGGCGTTATGGTCAGCGTAACACGTTGCCGCGTGTCGCCCGACCTCAGCATTCTCACCGCTTACCTCAGCGTGTTCCCGTCTGAGAAGGCAGACGACATACTCCGTAACATCACAGCCAACGAGAAGACCATCCGCTACGAGCTTGGCACACGCGTACGCAACCAGCTGCGCATCATCCCCGAACTGCGCTTCTTTGTGGACGACTCGCTCGACTATATTGAGCGCATCGACGAGTTGCTCAAGAAATAAACAGAGCAACCGACGATGAACTTTCCATTCTACATAGCGCGACGCTACGTATTCTCGAAGAAATCCACCAGCGCCATTAACGTCATCTCCGCCATTTCCGTGGTGGGAGTGACCGTAGCAACCATGGCTCTCGTCGTGGTGCTGAGCGTCTTCAACGGATTTCATGACCTCGTAGCCTCGCTCTTCACCAGTTTCGACCCGCAGATAGAGGTGGTGCCGATGAAGGGTAAGGCTGTTGCTGCCGACGACCCGCTGCTCACGAAGATGAAGCAGCTGTCAGCCGTTGAGGTGGCAACGGAGGTGGTGGAAGACCAGGCGATGGCGGTGTATGGTGACCGCCAGATGATGGTGACGGTGAAGGGTGTGGACGACAACTTTGACCGTCTGACATCCATAAACGACATTCTTTACGGCGACGGCGAGTTTACGCTGCGTGTCGCCAACCTCTATTATGGCATTCCCGGCATACGCATATCGCAGGACATGGGTCTGGGCGCACGCTGGGAAGGCTTCCTTAAGATTTATGCACCCGTCCGTCAGGGACAGCTTGTCAACCTGGACGACCCGACGGAAGGCTTCGTGGCTGACTCGTTGGTGTCGCCGGGTGTGGTCTTCGCCGTCAACCAGATGAAGTATGACGCCTCCGTAATAATCACCTCCATCCACTTCGCCCGCACCCTCTTCGACCAGCAGGGTATGCTCACCTCGCTGCAGTTCAGACTGAAGCCGGGTAGCGACATCGCTGACGTGAAGGCGCAGATGAAGGAGATAGCCGGCGACCGCTTCCGTGTGCTCGACCGCTTCGAGCAGCATGCCGACACCTTCCGCATCATGCAGATAGAGAAGGTGCTCGCCTACGTCTTCCTGACGTTCATCCTTATGGTGGCATGCTTCAACATCATCTCCTCCCTCTCCATGCTAATCATCGAGAAGAAGAACGATGCCGTAACGCTTTCGTATCTCGGAGCCACAAAGAGCCAGATAACCCGCATCTTCCTTTACGAGGGAAGAATAATCTCAACGATAGGTGCCGTGGTAGGCATTCTGCTGGGTCTGCTCCTCTGCTGGCTGCAGCAAGAGTTCGGCTTCGTGCATCTCGGCGACAGCAGCGGATCCTTCGTGGTAAACGCCTATCCCGTAAGCGTACATTACTGGGACGTCTTCTGGATACTCGTCACGGTAGTGGCAGTAGGCTGGGGCGCCGCATGGATACCGGTAAGAGGAGCCGTGAGAAAGCTGACGGAGAAAGAATAAGAGGACAAACTACAAACAAAACATAAACAATCATGCTTAAATCGCTAACTATGGCGGCTCTTGTTGCCGCATCGCTTGCTGTAAGCGGCACGGCGCAGGCGCAGCAGACACAGATGCGCGCTGCCACAAACCTTACCCAGTACGGTACGGTGGTTGACATTGTGAATGAGGACTTCTCGAAGTTCAGCGCGGGTTCTGAGGCAGCCCCCGACTTCAATGCCAACATCAACACCACTTACTCTGACTCGAAGATTCCTTACTTCGAGAATGTTGACGCCAAGTACACTTCTCAGCCACGCTGGGGCGCCAGCTTCGCCTATCCCGCAGGAGGAGCCGTATGCCTTTATTCCACCGATGAAGACTACGTATCGCACATCAATACGCCCGTCATTGACGCTTCTGGACACGGCGGACTGACATTCATCCGCTTCCGCGCACGTCTGCTCGAGAACGTGGGCAACTATCCCGGACTCGGACTGCACGTCATCGACTTCTCGCAGAACCCCACCAACGGCTCTTACCTCCTCATCAAGCAGGTGAAGGGCGTGACGACCGAATGGCAGGAGTTTGAATACATTATATATAATGGTACAAGCAAGATGCTCGTCAACATCAACGACGAGAACAACCGCAAGGTGCTTATTGACGATGTGCGTGTGCAGCAGGTGGACCAGTACGTAGAGACTCCGCATCTCCTCCCGCATCGTGCTTACACAGGCAATAGCTTCAAGCCGGCATGGAACAAGGTGGAAGGAGCCGACAAGTATCTCGTGAACGTATACAACTCAGACATCGACGGCAATATCGGTGACATCCTTGTGGAGAATATGGAGACCGCCGACACCACTTGCACGGTGCGCGGACTGCTCCCAGGCAACATCTATCGCTATAACGTAACAGCCGTTTCAGGCGACCGTATGTCTCTGCCTACCAATAACGCAGAGCTTTACGACCTCGTAACGCCTGTGCTCGACCCCGTGGAGAGCGTAGAGGACGGAAAGTTTACGGCAACATGGAACAAGGTGCCAAACGCTCTTTACTATAACTATTATGTATATGAGGAGAAATCCGTGACCGAGGACGGCGACGTGGCTGTCATCGACGAGAACTTCGACAACGTGACAGACTGGGGCGGCGGCAGCTTCGGATGGACAGCAGACCAGCAGCCTACATATCCTAACGAGCAGGAACTCGGATATCTCGCCAATGTACGTCAGACCGGATTCACAGCTACATGCTGGGCACCGTTGCAGGCTGGCTACGTGGCTTTGGACGGATGGAACTACTTCTATGACGTAGTGAAGAACGTGCACGACGTTGACTTTGTCACTTACGACATCAAGAAGTACGCTAAACTGGAAACGCCGGAGTTCGACCTCTCGAAGGACGAGGGTCGTATGCACGTCTCAGTGGATCTCTGGGGAACATACGCTGAGGACAATCTTGACAAGGAGAACAACTATCCCGCTTATCAGGTGAACGCCATTGTGGCTCTCTGCAACTACGACTTCACGCTCGGCGGATACGTAGAGGCAGAAACAAAGCACTGCGTTCTGAGCGAGGCATGGAACACGTTCACGGCGGACTTTACGAAGGGAACGGAGAACTCGAAGATTGTGATTTATGCAACAGACGGTCCGGGCTTCCTCTTCGTGGACAACCTCAAGCTGACACAGCGTTACGAGAAGGGCGAAAGCCTCTCACGTCCCGTGGTGTTCAATCCGGGATTGGTGCAGCCGAAGGTGGACGTAACACTTCCCGATGGCTATCAGTCAAACAACTATTATCAGCGTGCCCAGGCTGTTTCGCAGCGTGACGTTTATCTCGCAACACGCCAGTACACCTTCTACAGCCGTCTGAGCGACCCCGATGAGGTGTATGCCGCACCCACAGCCATCAAGGACGTTACAGCCGACAGCGCTGTAAAGGCAAGCGTGGAAGGCGACAATATCGTTGTTGTTGGAGTGGCTGGCGAGCAGGTTACGCTCCATACAGCAGCCGGCGCATGTGTAGCCGCTGTCAAGTCTGCCGCCAACAGCGTGTCATTCAATGCTCCCGCCCACGGTGTCTACATCGTGAAGGTAGGAACAAAGACGCTGAAGCTGACTAAATAAAGCAAACAGTAGATTGATTTTAGGCAGGGCTTTGACAAAAACCTGACTCCACATGCCGCTTATAGGCGCAAATCCTATCGGATTTAAATAAAAGGCTTTACATTAGGTCTTACGAGAACCAGTTCTCGACAACCTAACGTAAAGCCTTTTATTTGTGCACAGCACGCGCCCATAAGCGGAAAAACATACAAAACACAAAATTCCTAATTCGGATGACATGTCGTCCGCTACCTTGTGTTTTTCTTTGTTTTTTCCGCTTGTGATTTTCGAGAGAGGCGATAGCCTCTCATTGCTTTATGGTATATATGGGCGTGAGAACTTGTTCTCATAAGACCATATATACCATAAAGGAATTGCCGAAGGCTCGAAAAGCACAAGCGGATTGTGGATAAAGGTTTTTGTCAAAGCCCTGCCTAACATTCAGGCTAAGTGATACGGATTCAAGCCGTATCTCGTACCGATAAACTGCAATTTATGCATTTGTCCGCTAACTTCTATTAACTTCCTTTTTGATACACCCCCTTTTCCATTCAGCTGAGCCGTCTTGTTGGTTTCTATAGCCCTATAACATTATTTATAAGGCTTTTCCTTCGCCAAGTCGAAAATTCTCAGTACCTTTGCACCCGAAAATTTAGACAGTATACATAATGTGGAAGAATTTGGCTGCTTGCAACCACACAAAAAAATGCTAAAACTGCAAATTCTAATTCAGCAACGCGTCATTCGCGATAACCTTGCGGCGTGTGGCTCACCCCACCAAAGGATAACAATTAGATAGCGGTAATTGGTGTTTTTCCACTATTTTTTTAACTTTTAAAAATTGGAAAAAATGAATTATCTTTTTTCATCTGAATCAGTTTCTGAAGGCCATCCCGATAAGGTGGCTGACCAAATCTCCGACGCACTTGTCGATCAGTTCCTCGCTTACGACGAAAAGGCACATTGCGCCATCGAGTCATTCGTGACTACCGGTCAGGTGGTTGTCATGGGAGAGGTGCGCAGCAACGTCTACATCGACCTGCAGACTATCGCCCGTAAGACCATCAACAAGATTGGCTACACAAAGTCAGAGTATCAGTTTGACGGCAACTCATGCGGTGTCCTTACTGCCATTCACGAGCAGTCGGAAGATATCGACCGCGGCGTTACTCAGGAGAAGGAGGAAGACCAGGGTGCCGGCGACCAGGGTATGATGTTCGGTTATGCCACCAACGAGACCGAAAACTACATGCCCGTAACACTCGACCTCGCCCAGCTTATCATGCGCACACTCGCTGACATCCGCAAGGAAGGCAAGGAAATGACCTATCTCCGTCCCGACTCGAAGAGTCAGGTGACAGTGGAGTATTCTGAGGAAGGCATCCCGCAGCGCATCGACACCATCGTAGTGTCTACACAGCACGACGAGTTTGACGACGATGACGCCCGCATGCTCCAGAAAATCAAGGACGACGTCATCAACATCCTCATGCCCCGCGTCAAGGCACAGATACACAGCGACAAGGTGCTCGCACTCTTCGGCGACGACATCAAGTACTTCGTCAATCCTACAGGCAAGTTCGTAATCGGTGGTCCTCACGGCGACACCGGTCTGACCGGTCGCAAGATCATCGTCGACACATACGGCGGTAAGGGAGCACACGGAGGTGGAGCCTTCTCAGGCAAGGATCCTTCCAAGGTGGACCGCTCGGCAGCTTATGCAGCCCGCTACATCGCCAAGAACATGGTGGCAGCAGGTGTGGCAGACGAGATGCTTGTTCAGATAAGCTACGCCATCGGTGTGGCAAAGCCCGTCAACATCTACGTAAACACATACGGACGCTCACGCGTTGGCGTCAGCGACGCAGAGATAGCACAGAATATTTCAGAACTCTTCGATCTCCGTCCGAAGGCCATCGAGCAGACGCTGAAGCTCCGTCAGCCTATGTACCTTGAGACAGCCGCATACGGTCACATGGGACGCAAGAACGAGATTGTGAAGAAGACATTCTCATCACGTTACCATGAGACAAAGACCATGGACGTGGAGCTCTTTACATGGGAGAAGCTCGACCGCGTGGACGATATCAAGGAAAAATTCGGCATCAACGATTAAGAATTAAATAAAGAAAAAGATGAATATTCTCGCTTCCGACTCTATACATACCGAGGAGATAACCCTCGGTGAGGACGGCATGCCCATATCGGCAATGCAGCGGCGCGAGGGACAGCAGCACCGTCAGCCCACACCGGCTGAGGTGCTAAGATGGCTGCCCAAGGACGCCACGCCAGAACAGCAGGACTCTGCAATACAGGCAAACATCAAGCCGTCGGAGATAACGTGGAGCGAGCAACCCGACACGCTGCACCTGCCGGGACAGCCGAAAGGACGCTCCTGGCGCGACGTGAATATGCCGAAGTACTACCGTGAGTCGTACTTCACCGGCAAGCCGTTCTTCAATCCCGACCTCTTCGGAGGACGACTCGGCGTGGCTGGCGACCCCGTGCCCTACAGCATAGCGCGTGACAACATCATCACCGCACTGCTGCTCGGATGCTTCATCCTTGCTATGCTTGCCTTCGCCAAGACCAAGCGCTTCATCGTAAGGCAGGCAAAGAACTTCTTCCGACCGCCCGTAAGCCAGAACATGACAGCCGTGACGGAGACCTCCAGCGAGTTCCGCTTCCAGTTCTTCCTCGTGCTGCAGAGCTGTCTGCTCTTCTCCCTTGTCTATTTCTTCTACGTGCAGACGCAGGGAGTGAGGACTTTCCTTATCGACCAGATACAGGTGATAGGCGTGTATGTGGCGGTGATGCTGGTGTACGTCCTCGTCAAGACAGCCGCTTTCTCAATGGCAGGATGGGTGTTCTTCGACCGACGGCGCAACGAGGAATGGCTCAAGTCGTTCCTCTTCCTCCTTGCCATGGAAGGAGTGTGTGTATTCCCGATAGTAATGCTTCAGGCATACTTCGAGATGCCCGTGCAGACCACCCTCATTTGCACAATGGCGGTGTTAGTGGTGTTCAAAATACTTGCATTGTATAAGTCGTATCTCATCTTTTTCAGACACAGCGGCAATTCTTTGCAGATTTTTTTGTACTTTTGCACGCTTGAAGCCATCCCGCTCGTAGCGCTCATGGGATCGCTCGACATTTTGACAGGATTCTTGAAGGTCAGCGCCTAAGGAATCCTGCGTATTGTCGCATATAAATGTATAGACACAAAAAAACGTTCAACAATAGAATAAGCTATTCAAAATAATACAAATGATAAAGAAGATTCTGATATCCCAGCCAGAACCGTCAAGCGAGAAATCGCCGTACTACGACATTGCAAAAGACTTCGGAGTCGAGCTGGTATTCCGCCCCTTCATCAAGGTGGAAGGACTCAGCCCTAAAGAATTCCGTCAGCAGAAAATCGGACTGCTTGACTACACCGCAGTAGTGTTCACTTCACGCCACGCCATCGACAACTACTTCAAGTTGGCAAAGGAGATGCGCATTACTATTCCTGAGGACATGAAGTATTTCTGCGTTACAGAGACAATCGCTCTCTACATCCAGAAGTACGTACAGTACAGAAAGCGCAAGGTGTTCTTCGGTAACACAGGAAAGATTGACTCGCTCATCCCCACTATGGTGAAGCACAAGACTGAGAAGTTCCTCGTGCCCCTGAGCTCGGTTCACAACGACGACGTGCAGAAGCAGCTCGACGCCAAGAAGCTCAATCACAAGGAATGCGTGATGTACCGCACCGTCAGCAACGACTTCACTGAAGAGGAGGCAAAGAGTTTCGACTGCGACATGCTCGTGTTCTTCAGCCCCACCGGTATCAAGGCGTTCACAAAGAACTTCCCCGACTTCAAGCAGGGCGACATACGCATCGCAACCTTTGGTCCTACTACCGCTAAGGCAGTGGCTGACGAAGGATTCAGACTCGACCTCGAGGCACCCACAAAGGAACATCCTTCAATGACGAGCGCCCTCAGAGGATATCTTGAGAATATAAAGTAAGCATAATACTTATATATAACAAGCCTACCGATAAGAAAATGAACAAAACATTCTCCCTTTCACAGGACGAACGCATCAAGAGCAAGAAGCAGATTGACCGCCTCTTCAAGGGTGGCGGAGCTAAAGCCATGTCTGCATATCCGCTCCGCGTGGTCTACTTGGCTGAGCCGATGGGGGAGGATGAGAGCACGGTGGCGCAGATGATGGTAAGCGTGCCAAAGCGATACTTCAAGCGCGCCGTGAAGCGTAACCACGTCAAGCGTCAGGTAAGGGAGGCGTATCGCCTTAACAAGCATATCCTCCTCGAAGCGCTTGCAGCGGACGAGGCGGCGGACAGCCGTCGCAAGATGTCGCTCTGCTTTATATGGACGTCAGACCAGCTTGTGTCCACTGATGTAGTGGCAGATAAGGTGCGAAATCTCCTTACTCGTATAGCGGAACGTATTGCGAGCAATCATAAAAATACCCCGACAGAATGAAAAAGGTCTCGCGATTCCTCGCATGGCTCGTGATACAGCCCATACGCTTCTATCAGCTATTCATAACGCCCTATACGCCGCCCTCATGCCGCTTCACACCGACATGCTCCGAGTATGCAAGGCAAGCCCTCGCAAAGCATGGATTCTTCAAGGGAATGGCGCTGGCAATATGGCGCATCCTAAGATGCAACCCCTGGGGAGGCTCCGGCTACGACCCCGTGCCGTAACTCTCGAGCAAGCTCGAGAGAGTTAGGGATTAGGAGTTAGGGATTAGGAGTTATCTCTCAGTCTTGATTCCCCAATTGCTCAGAAAGGTCCAAAGAGGCCCAGAAAGGCTTAAGCTTAAACTTAAATAAAACACAATGGCAAAAAACTTTGTTGAAGAACTGCGCTGGCGCGGCATGCTCGCGCAGATTATGCCCGGTACTGAGGAGTACCTCAATACCCACATGGTGTCTGCGTATTTGGGCACCGACCCCACTGCCGATTCTCTGCATATCGGCCATCTTTGTGGTATCATGATGCTGCGTCATCTGCAGCGCTGCGGACACAAGCCCTATCTTCTCGTAGGCGGTGCCACAGGTATGATTGGTGACCCGTCAGGCAAGAGCCAGGAGCGTAATCTCCTCGACTCAGCTACTCTCTACCACAACCAGGAGGCCATCAAGAAGCAAGTGTCTAAGTTCCTTGACTTCGACGGCGCAGAACCCAACAAGGCAGAACTCGTTAACAACTACGACTGGATGAAGGACTTCACCTTCCTCGACTTCGCTCGCGAGGTGGGCAAGCACATCACCGTAAACTACATGATGGCAAAGGACAGCGTGCAGAAGCGTCTTAACGGCGAGGCACGTGACGGACTCTCATTCACCGAGTTCACTTACCAGTTGCTTCAGGGTTACGACTTCCTTTATCTCTATCAGCATCACGGCGTACGCCTGCAGCTCGGCGGCAACGACCAGTGGGGCAACATGACCACCGGTACTGAGCTTATCCGCCGCACACTCGGCAACGAGACAGAGGCTTACTGCCTTACATGCCCGCTTATCACAAAGTCAGACGGCAAGAAGTTCGGCAAGACAGAGAGCGGCAACGTATGGCTCGACCCGCAGCGCACCACTCCTTATGCTTTCTATCAGTTCTGGCTGAACGTCAGCGACGCAGAGGCTGAGAAGTACATCAAGATATTCACCGACCTCGACAAGGAGACCATCGACACTCTCATTGCAGAGCACACAGAGGATCCGGGTCGTCGTGTGCTTCAGAAGCGACTCGCTGAGGAGGTTACCACAATGGTACACTCAGCTGACGATCTCGCTTTGGCGCAGGAGGCATCAAGCATCCTCTTCGGTAAGGGAACAAAGGAGACCCTTCAGAAGTTCGATGAGGCAACATTGCTTTCCATCTTCGAGGGCGTTCCTCACTTCACACTTGCAAAGGACCAGCTCGGACAGCCCGCAGTTGACCTCTTCACACGTGACGAGGTTAAGATTTTCGCTTCTAAGGGCGAAATGCGCAAGCTCGTTCAGGGTGGTGGCGTATCGCTCAACAAGGAGAAGCTCGCAGCTTTCGACCGTCCAGTAGGTGAAGAAGACCTCATCGACGGCAAGTACCTTCTCGTACAGCGCGGTAAGAAGAACTATTATCTCATCACTGTAAAGTAATACTCGCTACAGCGAAATAATACGCAAAAATTTGGCTGCAAAGCAAAAAATCATTACCTTTGCAGCCACAATTGTCCTATGGTGTAATGGTAGCACAACAGGTTTTGGTTCTGTTTGTGGTGGTTCGAATCCGCCTAGGACAACAAAAAAGGAGACATTCCCTCGGGAACGTCTCCTTTTTTGCTTTCAGGCTATTTGTCTTTATAAGGTCGAGCCTTATTAGTTGAGGGCGTCTGCCAAAGCTGCACCAGCCTTGAACTTAGCCACCTTCTTAGCTGCGATAGTGATCTTCTCCTTAGTGTGGAGGTTGATACCCTCGCGGGCGGGACGCTCGTTCACGCTGAATGTGCCGAATCCGATGAGCTGCACGCTGTCGCCCTCTACAAGTGCGTTCTTGATAGCATCGAGAGTTGCCTCCAAAGCCTTCTTTGCCTTTGTCTTGTCCAACTCAGCACCTGCTGCTATCTTCTCGATAAGTTCTGTCTTGTTCATAATTCGAATTATTTTAAATTGTGTGTTTGTTTTTTACCAAAATGGCGTAACTTTCAGTATTCCAACGACAAATTTAGGCTATTCCTTTCACAATCCAAACAAAAAAGCGGAAAAAGTGCATAAATAACTCAAAAAAAAGTAGCTGAAAGGTCTTTTTAACCCATATTACGGGGATTTTTATTAATTTTGTCCATCCGTAAAGTACCCCCGCCCCGCATTTACGTATGATATAACAACCACAATGTAAGATATGAACAACATTCCAACAATCACACGAAATCTACTCGTAATAAATGTCGTTGTCTTCCTTGCCACCTACGCATTCCGCGGGCTTGGCATCGACCTTAACGACCTCCTCGGCTTGCACTTCATGCTTGCCCCTGACTTCCACTTTTACCAGCTCTTCACCTACATGTTCGCACATGGAGGATGGAGCCACATATTCTTCAATATGTTCGCCTTGTGGATGTTCGGTTGCATCGTGGAGCGCACATGGGGACCACGCAAGTTCCTCTTCTATTACATAGCCTGCGGCGTCGGAGCTGGACTCTTTCAGGAGCTGGCACAGTTCGCCCAGTTCTATATGCTTGCAGCCGACCAGTTGCCCGACTTCCGCTTCTCTCAGGTGTATGAGGTGGCAGCAGCCAATGCGCGTTACCTGAATCTGTGGACCACAGTAGGCGCTTCGGGTGCCATCTATGGCATCCTTCTCGCTTTCGGAATGCTCTATCCCGAGGAACGTATGTTTATCTTCCCGCTGCCCGTGCCCATTAAGGCCAAGTGGTTTGTTGTAGGCTATGCAGCCGTTGAGATGTTCATGGCGTTGTCCACACCGGGCGATGGCGTGGCTCACCTCGCACACCTTGGCGGTATGGTCATCGGCTTCTTCCTCATCCGTTACTGGCGTCGTCATCCCGGCGTGGAATATAACAGTAGGGGAGGACAGAGCTTCTTCGATTCGCTCCGCTCTTCATGGGAGCGCCGAAAGCATGGCAGCAACGCCGGAAATGGCGGCGGTCAGTCGTTCGGCGGCTCTACATACGGTGGCTCTGCACATCGTGAGACCGACAGGGAATATAATCAGCGCCGCCAGCGTGAACAGGCAGAGATAGACGCCATCCTCGACAAAATCCGTCGTTCGGGCTATGACAGCCTTACACGTGAGGAAAAGCAGAAACTCTTTGATTACAGCAAGCGCCAATGAAAAACCTACAAGACTTTACAGTAAGGCTGATTGCGGGAGGAAACATCGCCACCATAGTCTGCATGCTGCTTATAGGCTTCAGTGACCGCATCAATCCCGTCAGTCATCCGCTCCTTGCCAACATCGGTCTTTTCTTCCCCGTCTTCCTTGCCATTAATGTCGGCTTTCTCTTCTTTTGGCTTATAGTAAGGAAGAGAATGGCGGTTATTCCCGTCGTCGGACTTATCTTGGCATTCGTGCCGGTCCGTACATATACGCCGCTCAACATGCCCGAGGAAGCGCCGAAAGGCAGTCTTAAGGTGATGTCATACAATGTCTTCAACTTCTCGACATGGACATCACCCGACGAACCGTGCCCTATACTCGACTACGTGGAGGCACAGCGCCCTGACATCCTCTGCATGCAGGAGTTCTGCTCTGACGGATGGAAGAAAGACCGTATCTTGGAACGCCTTGGCAAACTCTATTCTCACCATCGCATTACCGACCCGAAGGGCGGCGACCCGATAGCCATCTTCTCCCGATTCCCCATCATCCGCACCGACACCATCCACTATGAGTCGCGTGCCAACAATTCGGCTGCCTACCACTTGCTCACCCCCGGTGGCGACACCACCATCGTCGTGGTCAATCACTTTGAGTCTACCGGACTGTCCAAGGACGACCGTCGTCGCTTCAAGGCAATGCTAAAGGGCGACATCGAACGCAAGGAAGCCGAGAGCGAATCGCGAAACATCTGGCGCAAACTGGCTGAAGCATCCGCCATACGTGCCCCGCAAGCCGACTCCGTAGCCGCATACGTGGAGCGACATGAAGGTAAGAGCATCATCCTTACGGGCGACTTCAACGATTCGCCCATATCATACGTGCGCCATCGTCTCGCTTCAGTACTGACAGACTGCTACGTTGCCAGCGCCAACGGTCCCGGCATCTCCTATCATTACAACGCCTTCTACGTGCGCATTGACAACATCATGTGCTCATCGCACTGGAAACCATACGCCTGTCGCATCGACAATGGCATAAAGGCGTCCGACCACTATCCGATAATATGCTCTTTGGAGCGTAAAAAGGAATGACAGGGAGCGTAAAAAAGAATGACGGGGAACGGAAAAACCGTTAAACCATAGCGATTTAACCCGCAAACGGCAATCTAAACATTACTAAATAAAAGAAATAGAGTTATAAATTTCGCAAAACGAGAGAAAATAAGTAACTTTGCACGCTAACTGTACTTTAGGAAAAAATAAATAATAAATAAAAACTAACAAAAATGCAGAACAAAGGTATTGTAATTGTAACAGCCGTCCTTCTGACGCTTGCAAGTATCTTTTATCTCTCGTTCTCTGCCGCCACTAAGTATTATGACGGCCAGGCTGCGAAGATAAAGGATCCCATCGCACAGCAGGACTACAAGGACTCCGTGAAGTTCCTCGGGCTGTACTCCTATCAGAAATGCCTTGAGACACAGATCGGTCTCGGTCTTGACCTCAAGGGCGGTATGAACGTCATCCTCGAAGTGAGTGTTCCCGACGTAGTGGAGAACCTCGCCGACCACAAGACCGACGTAGCTTTCACAAAGTCAATGAAGGAAGCACGCGCCGAGCATGAGGTAAGCCAGAGCGACTTCATCACTCTCTTCATCAACGCATACAAGAAGAACGCACCGGGCCATCACCTCTCTGAGATTTTCGCCACACAGCAGCTCCAGGGCAAGGTGTCGCCTAACTCTTCAGACAAGGAAGTGGAGAAGGTTCTCCGCGCTGAGGTGCAGGCAGCCATCGACAACTCTTTCCTCGTAGTCCGCACACGTATCGACAAGTTCGGCGTAGTACAGCCCAACATCCAGAAGCTGGAGGGCCAGCAGGGACGTATCATGGTGGAGATGCCGGGTATCAACGAGCCTGAGCGTGTGCGCAAGCTCCTCCAGGGAAGCGCCAACCTCGAGTTCTGGGAGACATACAACTCTGACGAGATTATTCCTTTCCTCCAGCAGATCGACCAGCGCGAGGCTAACGTACGCTCTGGCAAGGACGAGGCTGCAGACACCACAGCTGTAGACACAGCAGCTGCTCCCGCAGCAAAGAAGGCCACTGCCAAGTTCCAGATGATGAAGAAGGCTGGTGATGCCGAGAAGGAAAGCGCCAGCCAGATGGAGCAGGCTAAGAAGGAGCATCCGCTTCTCTCTATCTTCCAGCCCACAGGCAACGGTGCGCTCAGCCTCGTAGGCTACGCTTCTGCACGCGACACTGCCGCTGTTAACAAGATCATCTATTCTGCACTCGCTAAGCAGATTCTTCCTTCAGACTGCCGTCTCCTCTGGAGCGCAAAGCCCGCTGACGGCATCCAGGCTAAGAACATCTACGAGCTTCACGCCATCAAGGTGACAACCACCAACGGTCGCGCTCCCATCGAGGGCGACGTAGTGACAGACGCTAAGGACCAATTCAACAACCTTACCGGTACGCCTGAGGTTTCGATGACAATGAACTCTGACGGTGCACGCCGCTGGGCAGCCCTCACAAAGGCCAACGTAGGCAAGGCCATCGCCATCGTACTCGACGGAACAGTATATTCAGCACCTCGTGTAAGCGGCGAGATCTCTGGCGGTCAGTCTTCAATCAATGGTAACTTCACCATTGAGGACACCAAGGACTTGGCCAACACACTTAAGTCAGGTCGTATGCCTGCCCCCGCACACATCGTGCAGGAGGAGGTCGTAGGTCCGACACTCGGTGCACAGTCAATCCAGCAGGGCTTCATCTCGTTCATCGTTGCCTTCATCATCCTGATGATCTACATGGTAGTGATGTACGACTTCATCCCGGGTATGGTTGCTAACGGCGCACTCTTGCTCAACCTCTTCTTCACCATGGGTATCATGGCGTCCTTCCAGGCCGCCCTTACAATGCCTGGTATCGCAGGTATTGTGCTTGCCCTCGGTATGGCGGTGGACGCCAACGTGCTTATCTACGAGCGCACCAAGGAGGAACTCAAGAAGGGTCTCGGCACACGTCAGGCTCTCTCATTAGGTTACAGCAACGCTTTCTCAGCCATCTTCGACTCGAACCTCACATCTATCATCACCGGTGTGATTCTCTACGTCTTCGGTACAGGTCCTATCCGCGGCTTCGCCACGACGCTTATCATCGGTATCTGCTGCTCATTCTTCACAGCCGTGTTCCTCACACGTCTCGTTTACGAGAACCGTATGGCACACGATAAGTGGACAAAGCAGAACTTCTCTACCAAGATTTCGCGCAACTTCATGGCCAACAAGAACTATGGCTTCATGTCGTCGTCAAAGAAGTCGTTCTCAGTATTCGGCGTTATCGTCCTCGTGATGATCGGCAGCTTCTTCGTTCGCGGTCTGAGCAAGGGTATCGACTTCACCGGTGGTCGCAACTACGTAGTAGTGCTCGAGAAGCAGGTAGAGCCAGAGGAAGTAAAGGCAGCCCTCACACCGCTCTTTAAGGGAGCTACAGTGAACGCCCTCGCCCTCGGTACTGACGGCAAGACCATCCGTATCTCTACCAACTACAAGATTGAGTCGAACAGCCCCGCCATCGACAACGAGGTGGAGAACATCCTCTATAAGGGTCTGCACGGCGCTAACCTCGTAACACAGAAGAGCGTTGAGGCATTCAAGAATCCTGACGTACGCGCAGGCGGTTCTATCGTATCGTCTACGAAGGTAGGTCCGGCAGTGGCAAAGGACATCACACACGGTGCCATCATCTCTGTGATCTTCGCCCTCGCAGCCATCTTCGTCTACATCCTGATCCGTTTCCGCAACGTGGCATTCTCGTTCGGTTCTACTATCGCCCTTGCCATCGACGCCACCATCGTCATCGGCTTCTTCTCGCTGCTTTGGGACATCGTGCCCTTCTCGCTTGAGGTAGACCAGACGTTCATCGGCGCCATCCTTACCGTTATCGGTTACTCTATCAACGATAAGGTGGTGGTATTCGACCGTATCCGTGAGAACCTCGGACTTCACAAGAAGATGGATCTTCAGGATCTCTTCAACAAGTCGCTCAACGAGACTCTCGCACGTACCATCAATACGTCGCTCTCAACACTCATCGTGCTGCTCTGTATCTTCTGCTTCGGCGGTGAGAGCACTCGCAGCTTCTCGTTTGCAATGTTGCTCGGTGTAATCTTCGGTACACTGTCTTCTATCTTCATTGCCGCTCCTCTGGCATACGTTATCCTCGGTCGCAAGATCAAGAACGAGCCGGTTGCTGAGGCAAAAGTAGTAGAGGTAAAGTAAAGACCATTCGCTAAGAATATATAATGTATAAGGCGCAGTTCCCACAAGGAGCTGCGCCTTTTTCGTTTTGGTTGATAAGTTACTCAGCGTCTTAATGATAAAAAACAAGCAAGCTTGGATGTTTTTATTATCAACAATATCGTCTATTGTATTGATTTTTCATAACTTTGCAGTCAGAAATCAAAAAAACACAATAATATAATGGAAGAGAAGAATTTTAAACGTACCACCGTGACAGCTGCTTTGCCTTATGCCAACGGTGGCGTTCACATCGGACACCTCGCCGGAGTGTATGTCCCCGCTGACATCTACGTTCGCTATCTGCGCCTAAAGAAGAAGGAAGTGATGTTCATCGGCGGCAGCGACGAGCATGGTGTGCCCGTGACAATCCGCGCCCGCAAGGAGGGCATCACCGTTCAGGAGGTGGTCGACCGCTATCACAATCTTATCAAGAAGTCGTTCGAGGACTTCGGCATTTCGTTCGACGTCTACAGCCGCACGACATCCAAGATTCACCATAAGTTTGCTTCCGATTTCTTCCGCACGCTCTACGACAAGGGCGAGCTTGTGGAGAAGACAGAGGAGCAGTTCTGCGACGAGGTTACGGGTGAGTTCCTCACCGACCGCAACATCGTAGGCACATGTCCGCGCTGCGGTGCAGAGGGCGCTTACGGCGACCAGTGCGAGAAGTGTGGTGCAACACTCTCACCCGAGGAGCTTATCAACCCCACCAACAAGAACAATCCTGGTCACGGACTCATTAAGAAGGCCACGAAGAACTGGTACTTGCCGCTCAACAAGTGGCAGGACTGGCTCAAGAAGTGGATTCTTGAGGACCACAAGGAGTGGCGTCCTAACGTATACGGACAGTGCAAGTCTTGGCTCGACATGGACCTCCAGCCCCGTGCCATGACCCGCGACCTCGACTGGGGTATTCCCGTTCCCGTAGAGGGAGCAGACGGCAAGGTGCTCTACGTATGGTTTGACGCCCCCATCGGCTACATCTCCAACACCAAGGAGCTGTGCGACGCGCAGCCCGAGAAGTGGGGAACGTGGCAGAAGTGGTGGCAGGATCCTTCGTCACGCCTCGTCCACTTCATCGGAAAGGACAACATCGTGTTCCACTGCATCGTGTTCCCCACCATGCTCAAGGCTCACGGCGACTATATCCTCCCCGACAACGTACCAGCCAACGAGTTCCTCAACCTCGAGAACGACAAGATTTCTACGTCACGCAACTGGGCTGTATGGCTCCATGAATATCTCGTTGACTTCCCCGGCAAGCAGGACGTGCTGCGCTACGTGCTCACAGCCAACGCTCCCGAGACAAAGGACAACAACTTCACATGGAAGGACTTCCAGGACCGCAACAACAACGAGCTGGTAGCCGTTTACGGCAACTTCGTCAACCGTGCCCTCCAGCTCACAAAGAAATACTTCAACGGCATCGTGCCTGAGTGCGGCGAGCTGCAGGACGTAGACCGCGCTGCCATCGAGGAGTTTAAGGACGTTAAGCAGAAGGTGGAGGCGCTGCTCGACACCTTCAAGTTCCGTGACGCACAGAAGGAGGCTATGAACCTCGCCCGCATCGGCAACAAATACATCACCGACTGCGAGCCTTGGCACGTGGCCAAGACCGACATGGAGCGCGTGAAGACCATCCTCTATATCTCGCTCCAGCTCGTAGCCAACCTCGAGATTGCCTTCGAGCCGTTCCTCCCGTTCAGCTCTGCCAAGCTCCGCGAGATGCTTAACATCAAGGAGACAGACTGGGCACAGCTCGGCAGCACCGAACTGCTCAAGCCCGGACACCAGCTCGGCACACCGGCTCTCCTCTTCGAGAAGATTGAGGACGATGCTATCAACGCTCAGCTCCAGAAGCTTGAGGACACGAAGAAGGCCAACGAGGCCGCCTCTTACGTAGCTGCTCCAGTGAAGGAGAACGTAGACTTCGACACCTTCGAGAAGCTTGACATCCGCGTGGGTCACATCAAGGACTGCCAGAAGGTGAAGAAGAGCAAGAAGCTCCTCCAGTTCACCATCGACGACGGTTCGGGCACGGACCGCACCATCCTCAGCGGCATCGCCGCCTACTACGAGCCGGAGCAGCTCATCGGCAAGGACGTGCTCTTCGTTGCCAACTTCGCTCCGCGCAAGATGATGGGCATCGAGAGCCAGGGCATGATTCTCTCAGCCGTAAACTTCGACGGCAAGCTCAACGTCACCTCCGTACTTGGCGAGGTGAAGCCGGGTAGCCAGGTAGGATAAAAGAACATAACCATATCTATATGATAAAAGCGGAGGTCTGAGAAAGACCCCCGCTTTTTTTATGCTTTATAAATTCAGGATGGACACTACGCCGTGCCTAATTGCTAACTATGAGTGGCAAACGGCGTGATGTGTAATGTATTTTAAGAAAATTAACATTAAAAAGACATTACATAATATATTTTTATGGGTGGCAAATATTGTCATTGTACAGGAAAATGCCTAACTTTGCCGATGGAAAAAGATGAAGCGTGCTTACGGCCGATAGTGACGCCCACGAGCCCCGTCTTTTTTCAACATTAAAGGAACGACGAAAGTCGCCTGCGCAGAAACGACGGCCCTGATCAGGCAATAGTGGAGCCAGGCCAACCGAAGTTGATCTATATTCACATCTAAATTATATTTTTAAAAAAATGGCAAAGTTAGATTTGACTCAGTACGGAATTACTGGTTCTACAGTAATCGCTCACAATCCGTCTTACGAGAAGTTGTTTGAAGAGGAGACAAAGGCAGGTCTCGAAGGTTTCGAGGTAGGTCAGCAGACAGAGCTCGGTGCTGTCAACGTAAAGACAGGTATCTACACCGGTCGTTCTCCTAAGGACAAGTACATCGTAATGGACGAGAACTCTAAGGACACTGTATGGTGGACAACAGAGGAATATAAGAACGACAACCACCCGATGTCTGAAGAGGTTTGGGCAACGGTTAAGGATATCGCCAAGAAGGAGCTTTGCAACAAGAACCTCTACGTAGTAGATGGTTTCTGCGGAGCCAACAAGGATACACGTATGGCAGTTCGTTTCATCGTTGAGGTTGCATGGCAGGCTCACTTCGTAACAAACATGTTCATCCGTCCTACAGCTGAGGAGCTCGAGTCATTCGAGCCTGACTTCGTTGTTTACAACGCATCAAAGGCTAAGGTTGAGAACTATCAGGAGCTCGGCCTCCACTCAGAGACTTGCGTTGCCTTCAACGTAACATCTAAGGAGCAGGTTATCATCAACACATGGTACGGTGGTGAGATGAAGAAGGGTATGTTCTCTATGATGAATTACTTCCTCCCGCTCAAGGGCATCGCTTCTATGCACTGCTCTGCTAACTGCGACAAGAACGGCGAGAACACAGCCATCTTCTTCGGTCTCTCTGGTACAGGTAAGACCACTCTTTCTACCGACCCGAAGCGTCTCCTCATCGGTGACGACGAGCACGGATGGGACGACAACGGCATCTTCAACTTCGAGGGTGGCTGCTACGCTAAGGTTATCAACCTCGACAAGGAGTCAGAGCCCGATATCTACAACGCTATCCGTCGCAACGCTCTCCTCGAGAACGTAACTGTTGACGCTAATGGCAAGATCGACTTCGCTGACAAGAGCGTTACAGAGAACACACGTGTTTCTTACCCGATCTTCCACATCAACAACATCAAGGAGGGTTCTTCAGCACCAGCTGCTAAGCAGGTTATCTTCCTCTCAGCTGACGCATTCGGCGTACTGCCTCCCGTTTCTATCCTGACACCGGAGCAGACACAGTACTACTTCCTCTCAGGATTCACAGCTAAGCTCGCTGGTACAGAGCGCGGCATCACAGAGCCGACTCCGACATTCTCAGCTTGCTTCGGCCAGGCATTCCTCGAGCTGCACCCGACTAAGTATGCTCAGGAGCTCGTTAAGAAGATGAAGAAGAACAACGCTAAGGCTTACCTCGTTAACACTGGTTGGAACGGTACTGGCAAGCGTATCTCTATCCGCGACACACGTGGTATCATCGACGCTATCCTCAGCGGCGACATCGACAAGGCTCCTACAAAGCAGATCCCGATGTTCGACTTCAAGGTGCCGACAGAGCTTCCTGGTGTAGCTACAGAGATTCTTGATCCGCGCGACACTTACGCTGAGGCTGCTCAGTGGGAGGAGAAGGCTAAGGATCTTGCTGCTCGCTTCATCAAGAACTTCGCTAAGTACACCAACAACGAGGCTGGTAAGGCTCTCGTTGCTGCTGGTCCCCAGCTCTAAATCCCAACATTCCGTGTGCTGCGCTTAACCACAGCGTAGCCGCAGAATGACAAGACATAGGCAAAAATCTTTTATGGTCCGACTCATGCATTAAACGTGCAAGAGCCGGACCATTTTTTTGTAATATATCTCACCGATAAACAGGAATTTATCTAACGAAGTTGAGAGTTGAAATTTGAGAGTTCTTGCTAAGGCAAGCGGCAAAGCCGAGCGATGATTACCTTATTAAGTATATTATAATCAATATGATTAACTATCATACATATCATAACTCTCAACTCTCCATTCTCAACTCTCAACTAAATAAACTGCAGTTTACGCTATCAATTCAAAACTCCTAACTCTTCGGCGTTTCCGCCGACACAATATTTGCATTTCTAACGCTCAATACTCCTCGTTCAGCGCACTAAGAAATCATTGATGCGAAATTCTTGAGTTTTGAGCGTGCAGCGATAGCGTGCTGATGCACAGATGGTTATGCAGTCAATAAGAGAAATGTGCAATGAATAGGATGGCTAAACAAGCACTATTGGGCTGCTATAGAGCCACTTTATCACTCCAATACAGCCTCAGTTGTCATGCAAAAGAGCCACTCTTGCCTTCCAATAGTGGCTGTATTGGAATGGAAAACAGGCTCTTTTCAGGAATTATAGGGTCGAAAACGAAGCAAAACCCCACAAAAACAGCCAAACAAATCTCTAAAACAGATTTTTATTTTGTAACACATTCTTACCTTTTGTGTGATATTTGCATGAGACATGAAGTACATGTTTTTTTAGACATGAAGACATGAAGACAGGCTTTTTTATATAAAAAATCAACGATAATGCTTTGCTGTGCTAATATTTTGCACTATCTTTGCAATTGTTAGGCTGCAAAAAGCCCGAAAACCTATTGGCATTTATAGCATAATCGTATAACATAAGAAATATTTTTACATTTAATTACTTTATAACAATTTATTAACTAACTAAAAGAAAGGATTTGATTATGAAGAAAGTCTTATCTCTATTATCCTTCTTGATGCTCGCAGTTGTTGCAATGGCAGCAGACCTTACTACGGGTGTCACTTTCCAGGGCACATGGGGTGATAAGCTCGGCTCGTATGGCACGGCTGAAGGTCAGATGAAGGTGACAAAAGTAGATGGTGGATTGAAGTTCGAGGTGAAGAGCAACGCCTTCAACGACTTCGCTTTCCCCGATTACACCATCGTTTATGAATGTGAAGTTGGTGCTGACGGCTCATTCAACGTCGGCAATTACTCACGTGGTGAAATCACCGGTGATGCTACCGTGGAAGGTACGGCTGTATCTTCTTTGTACTGGCAGCAGATTAAGGGTACTGTCACCAACGAGTCAATCGACCTTTATATGCGCTACTGTGGCGTAAATTTTGCCGAATTGTCACACGTGACATTCCAGGGCACAGCAGTTGCTGAGCCGAAACCGGAAGGTCCCACTGTAGAAAGCTCTAAGGAATTCACCGACAAGGCAGCCATGTCTTATGCCGGTAGCGATCCTACTGATATGGGCACAGCCAAGGTAACCGTTGACTATATGTCTGATGACTCATACAACATGTCTCTCGAATTCGGCGGCAACACCTATAAGGCTACTGGCGTAGAGAAGAGCACAGACAATAAGGGCCGCACCACTTACGCTGGCTCTGTAAACATCGCTGGCACAGACTATCAGATTTATGCAGTTGTCTATACTGACGAAGAGTCAACAGAGAAGATTTATCTCACAGCCACAAGCAATGTCACAACCTTCATCATCGGTTCTGATCCTGACGCTGTGGCTCCGCTCGCATTCCCGATTGAGAACTATCAGGCTGACGGCACCGGCTTCGTGGTTTCAACACCTATTAACTGGGAGACACAGAAGCTTCAGGCTGTCATCGACGCTTCTAACTGCAACTCTTCAAATACTGAGGAAATCTTCGGCTTCGGTCCTGAGGCTACAGTATGGGAGAAGAACATCCATATCTATGCAGACAAGGGCACTTACAAGGCATACTATCAGTGCTCTAACGGCAACAACAACTCAACTGTCAACATAACTGACAAGACCAACATCACTGTTGAGGTGTCTAAGGCTGACGGTCTGACCGTTGACGGCGTAAGCGTCATTGCCGCTGACAAGCTCGAGGGTCTCTTCGATCTTACAGAGGTGAAGTTCGGTTCAGGCGAGAACAGTCAGTTCAGCAACGCGTTCTACAAGAGCGTCAAGCTTGTAGACCTCGTTCCTCCGTTCGTACCAGAGACAAAGACATACAATGACGTGGCTTACTCTTCATTCAATGGCACAACCACGAACTATGAGAACAAGACCGTGGAGGTGACATCTGTTGACGAGAACACTTACAAGGTTGTATACAAGGACATCGTTGTCGGCGACAACAGAATCGGTGACTTCACAGTTTCTGACGTAACAGCCACAACTGACGAGACCACTGGCGTCGTTACCTACACAACAACAGCTACAGAGGGCACATGGAGCAACATCAATTCAGAGTTATCTATGATTCTTGGCATCTCTGAGGGTGGCGCAGCTCCGCTCACAAGCTTCACAGCAAAGGTTACTCCGGCTGCTGACGAGACTTCTGAGGCAAGTCTGGATATGACCATCGCCACAACCTTCAACAACGCTCCCGTAACTTTCGTCTTCGGCGACAAGTATGTAGATCCGAACGAGGTGGTTGAGACAAAGACTTACACTGACAACCTTACCGTCGGACACGACGCTCAGACAGGTGAGGTGACCGGTTATGCTGACAAGCAGGTGGTATTCACCAAGTATGCTAACGGCGAGTCTTCCGTTACATTCAAGGAATACCCGATTTCTGAGACAGAGACACGCGACCTTACATTCCGTGGCGTAATCGCAGAGCTTGCTATGACAGAGGAAGGCGTGGGCACCGTAACCTACGGCGAGGACTTGGCAATGACTCCTATTGAGGATGAGACCAGCGCATTCTATGGCAAGGAGATTTCTCTCTTTATCAACATCTCATCATACTCAGCCGACAAGATGGAGTTCACATACGAGTTCGGTTCTGAAGATGGCATCTACTACGTTGGTCAGTACGGCGTAGAGATTGAGAAGCCGGACGAGATTGTAGGCACAAAGACTTACACCTCTAACCTTACTGTTGACCACGACGCAAACTTGTCTAACGAGACTGTTTATGAGAACAAGGACGTAAGATTCGACAAGTATGCTAACGGTGACGTGGCCGTAACCTTCGTGGCTTATCCTGTTTCTGAGAACGAGACATGCGACCTCACATTCCGTGGCACAATCCAGGAGGTTGATATGAGCGACTATGGCATGGGCAAGATGATTTTCGGTAACGGCTTGGTATGCAAGGTGGAGAACGAGGCAAGCTCATTCAATGGCAAGACTCTCTATCTCGATATCAACATCAAGCTCAAGGAGGACGGCTCTCCTCTCTTCAGCTACGTATTCGCTAACGACGTTGACGAAGAGGGTGAGGGTGCAGAGAGCATCTACTATTGCGGTCGCTTCAATGTAGACGACATTACTAACGGCATCAACGGCGTAGAGACCGAAATGGAGAATGGCAACGTATCTATCTACACTGTAGGTGGCGCTAAGCTCAACACTCTCCAGAAGGGCATCAACATCGTTCGTCTCGCTAACGGCAAGACCATCAAGGTGATCAAGTAAAGCTAAGCGAGAAAAACAATAATCAATAAAAAATCCCGGTTCCTAATCAAGGAGCCGGGATTTTTTTTTACATTTGCATATCCCAACGCCCCCGTTAATCGTTAAGGCATGTTAAAACATTGCCTCTTGTTGTAACAAATCATTCTTCCAAACGTCATCCTATCAGAGCACAGATGAAAAAGATAAGTTTTCGTAGCGACATCCTGCCGATGAAGGACACCCTTTTCAGACTTGCCCTCCGCATCACGCTGAGCCGTGAAGAAGCAGAGGACATCGTGCAGGATACGCTCATCAAAGTATGGAACCGGCGCGACTCGTGGGACACCATCGAGTCCGTAGAGGCGTTCAGCCTCACCATCTGCCGTAACATTGCTCTTGACCGCCTCAGGCTGCATGCCAACAACAACGCGTCACTCGACGCCGGCACAAGCGGCGAAAAGGCAGACTCCGCCTCCAATCCCTACGAGCGCACAGTGCAGCGCGAGAAAGTGGAGATTGTGCGCTCCCTCATCGACAACTTGCCAGAGAAGCAACGCTCATGCATGCAGCTGCGCGACATCGAAGGCAAGACCTACAAGGAGATTGCCGCCATCCTCTCCATAACGGAGGAGCAGGTGAAGATAAACATCTTCAGAGCGCGGCAGACAATTAAACAACAATTTCAGCAATACGACAATTATGGATTATAAATACATCAGTCAGCTCCTGGACCGCTACTGGCAAGGCGAGACCACTCTCGAAGAAGAGCAGATACTCCGCTCGTTCTTCAGCCAGCTGTGCATCCCGGAAGAGCTTCAGAAGTATCGCAGCCTCTTCATCTACGAGCAGACGGAGAAGCACACCAACACGCTTGGTGACGACTTTGACGAGCGCATGATGGCGCTTATCGACGAGCCCGAGACTGTGAAGGCACGTCGAGTGACCATGAAGGAACGCTTTGCGCCATTCTTCAAGGCTGCTGCAATGGTGGCCATAATCCTGACACTCAGCCAGGCGGCACAATACTCGTTCCAGAGCACGTCCGAACAGACACCGGCAGTATCTACCGGCACATCGCGTCCGGCAGGCTCAGTGGCGCTGAACGACTCCGCCCGCATCGACACGCTCAAGAAGAGCAGCTCGGTGGACGCCGTACAGCAGCCCCTCATCGAGAACGGTGCCGTGCTGATGAAGTAAGACAAGACAAAAATTTCTATGCTTTCTCAATAAAAATCATGTTTAGTTAAAACAACATTTGGACATGACGGCTTCTCTCCGATAGGAACCGACGTCCCGGACAAAGGATGTCGTGGAAGACGCAAGTTCATAAACCCAAACTTGAGACTGTGAAGTTTCAGGTTCTCTCAAATTTTTCATAACATACTAAGAATCGCTGGTCGTCAGAGCTAAAAGTTAGCTCGACGGCCAGTTTTTCGTTTTACGCTTATATCACACTAAACAGCAATTCGGCTTTATTCTCAAAAAGCTTTATCTCTAAAATTTTATAAAATTTCTCTATATAATAAGGTATAAGAAAAAAAAAGCTTACTTTTGCGCCGAAATTATAAAACGAAATCAACAACATGCAAGACAACTTAGTTATTGTCGAGAGCCCTGCGAAGGCAAAGACCATTGAGAAATTCCTTGGCTCCGACTATAAAGTCATGTCCTCGTATGGACATATCAGAGACCTTAAGAAGAAGGAACTGAGCATAGATAAAGATACACTCCAGCCCGCTTACGTAATACCAAAGGATAAGGAAGCGCTCGTAAAGACTTTGAGAGAAAACGCCAAGAAAGCCACTAAGGTTTGGCTCGCATCCGATGAGGACCGCGAGGGAGAGGCCATCTCATGGCATCTTTGCGAAGTGCTCGGACTGGACGAGGCATCCACCAACCGCATTGTCTTCCATGAGATCACGAAGCCTGCCATTCTCGCGGCCATCGAAAACCCGCGCCATCTGGACATGAACCTCGTGAACGCACAGCAGGCCCGCCGCGTGCTCGACCGCATCGTGGGCTTCAAGCTCTCGCCCGTACTCTGGCGAAAGGTGAAGCCGGCACTCTCGGCTGGACGCGTACAGTCGGTAGCCGTGCGCCTTATCGTAGAGCGTGAGCGCGAGATACAGCAGTTCCATACAGAGCCTTACTATCGCATTAACGCCATCTTCGCCATCACCAATGCGGACGGTTCGCAGCAGGAAGTGAAGGCAGAGCTGGACAAGCGCTTCTCCACACACGACGAAGCGATGGCTTTCCTCGACAAGTGTAAGGACGCCACGTTCCGCGTGGAGACCGTTACGAAGAAGCCGCTGAAGCGTTATCCCGCAGCGCCGTTCACCACATCCACACTCCAGCAGGAGGCAGCCCGCAAGCTCGGATTCTCCGTTTCGCAGACCATGATGGTGGCGCAGCGCCTCTATGAGAACGGTCTTATCACGTACATGCGTACTGACAGCGTAAATCTCTCGCAGCTCTGCATCGGTGCAGCCAAGGAAGAGATTGTGAAGCTCTACGGCGAGGAATACAGCTCACCGCGCAATTTCCACACCCACTCTAAGGGAGCGCAGGAGGCACACGAGGCCATCCGACCCACATATATGAGCAACACCACCGTGGAAGGAACCGCACAGGAGCGCCGTCTCTACGATCTTATATGGAAACGCACAGCTGCCAGCCAGATGGCTGAGGCTCAGATAGAGAAGACCACCATCAGCATCGTGGCTGACAAACCCGCCGACAGCACCACCGGAAGCATTGAGGAGCACTTCATTGCCAACGGTGAAGTGGTGAAGTTCGACGGTTTCCTCAAGGTTTACCGCGAGTCGTCAGACGATGAGGACGAAGCTTCAGCAGACGAGTTCTCGCACATGCTGCCCGTCATCAAGGAGGGCGACGTGCTCACACGCCGTGAGATTACGTCCACAGAGCGTTATTCGCAGGGACCGTCACGCTACACTGAGGCAAGCCTCGTGCACAAGCTGGAGGAGCTTGGCATCGGCCGTCCGTCAACATACGCCCCGACCATTTCCACCATTCAGCAGCGTGAGTACGTGGTGAAGGGCGACAAGAAAGGCGAGGAGAGAGGTTATGTCATTGACACGCTCCGCGGACTCAAGGTTACGCAGACACGCAAGGTGGAGATGGCTGGCAACGAGAAGGGCAAGCTTCTGCCCACCGACATAGGTATCGTTGTGAACGACTTCCTCATCGAGAACTTCCCCACCATCATGGACTATAACTTCACCGCCAAGGTGGAGCAGCAGTTCGACCAGATTGCCGACGGCAAGGAGGAGTGGACAGACATGATGCGCCACTTCGACCAGGAGTTTGAGCCAACAGTAGACAAGGTGATGAACGCCCGTACGGAGCACAAGGCTGGCGAACGTCAGCTCGGCACAGACCCGAAGAGCGGACATCCCGTCTTCGTAAAGATAGGCCGTTACGGACCCGTGGTGCAGATTGGTGCAGCCGATGACGAGGAGAAGCCGCGCTTCGCACAGCTTCCTTCGGACAAGAGCATGGAGACCATCACCCTGGAAGAGGCACTCGAGCTGTTCCGTTTTCCGCGCACTCTCGGCGAGTTCGAGGGCAAGACGGTCAGCGTAGGTGCAGGACGCTTCGGTCCTTACGTACAGCACGACGGCAAGTACGTGTCCATCCCGAAGACCGAAGACCCGATGGCAGTGACGCTTGAGCGAGCCATTGAGCTGATAGAGGAGAAGCGCAAGGCTGAGGCAGAGCGCCATCTGAAGACCTTCGAGGAGGACGACAAGCTGGAAGTGCTCAACGGACGCTACGGACCATACATCGCTTACGACGGCAAGAACTATCGCATTCCGCGCGAACTGCATCAGAAGGCAGCCGAACTGACATACGACGAGTGTATGGAAATCATCAAGAATCCGCCGGCTCCCAAGAAGAGAGCAGCGGCTAAGAAGAAGTAAGCATATACAATATAATGACACGCATTATCCTTATAGGTTATATGGGAGCCGGCAAGACCACCGTAGGAAAGGCGCTTGCCAAGGCTCTCGGACTTCCCTTCTACGACCTCGACTGGTATATCGAGACGCGGATGCGACGCACCGTGAAGCAGATATTCGACGAGTCGGGCGAGGAAGGCTTCAGACGCATCGAGCATAACATGCTGCATGAGGTGGCGGAATTTGAGAATGTGGTGGTGTCGTGCGGCGGTGGAACGCCCTGCTTCTACGACAACATCGACTATATGAATGCCCAGGCGCAGGTGGTTTATCTGAAGGCTTCGCCCGAAGTGCTCCACGAACACCTCAAGATGGGACGCGCCGTGCGCCCCCTGCTGCTCAACAAGACGCCGGAGGAGGTGGAGAAGTTCATCGTGGAACAGCTCGCACACCGCGAACAGTTCTATCAGAAAGCGCAATACACCTTCAACGTTGACCTGCTCGACAACTTCGAAAAGATAAACGATACCGTCAAGGAACTGCGTGCGTTGTTGGATAAATAACATACAGAACTTGCAATAGTTCAATAACATACTGAACCAAAATACAAACCGTTTAAAGAAACAACCCCTTAAAACCAAGAATAGAAAGAAATGAAGAAATGGACCATTGAAGATTCCCGCGAACTCTACAACATAAACGGATGGGGAACATCATATTTCGGTGTCAATGACCGTGGCGACATGTATGTGACGCCGTGTAAGGACAACGTCCAGATTGACCTGCGTGACGTGATGGACGAGCTCCAGTTGCGCGACGTCACGCCTCCCGTACTGCTGAGATTCCCCGACATCCTCGACAACCGCATCGAGAAGACATCGTCATGCTTCAAGAAAGCGGCGGAGGAATACAACTACAAGGGGGAGAACTTCATCGTCTATCCTATTAAGGTGAACCAGATGCAGCCCGTCGTGGAGGAGATCATCTCGCACGGACGCAAGTTCAACCTCGGACTGGAGTGCGGTTCGAAGCCTGAGCTGCACGCCGTAATCGCCGTACAGTGCCAGAGCGACTCCATCATCGTCTGCAACGGATATAAGGACCAGAGCTACATTGAGCTGGCTCTGCTTGCCCAGAAGATGGGAAAGCGCATCTTCCTCGTCGTGGAGAAGATGAACGAGATTGGTCTTATCGCCGCTGCTGCCAAGAAGCTTGGCGTCAAGCCTAACATCGGCATCCGCATCAAGCTCGCTTCATCTGGATCGGGCAAGTGGCAGGAGAGCGGTGGCGACGCGTCGAAGTTCGGCCTTAGAGCGTCAGAATTGCTTCAGGCTCTGAAGACTCTCGACGATAAGGGACTGCACGACTGCATACGCCTTATCCACTTCCACATCGGTTCGCAGATTACGAAGATTCGTCGCATCCAGACTGCGCTGCGCGAAGCAGCCAACTTCTACGTACAGCTGCATAAGATGGGATATAACATCGACTTCGTTGACTGTGGCGGCGGACTTGGTGTCGATTACGACGGCACACGTTCGTCAAGCTCGGAAAGCTCCGTCAACTACTCCATCCAGGAGTATGTCAACGACTGCGTATATACTTTCGTTGAGGCTGCCGACAAGCATGAGATACCACATCCCAACCTTATCACCGAGAGCGGACGTTCGTTGTCAGCCCACCACTCCGTGCTTATCATCGACGTGCTCGAGACCACCACGCTGCCGCAGATGCGCGAGGATTTTGAACCGGCGGAGACAGACCACCAGCTGGTGAAGGACCTTTACGAGATTTGGGACAATCTCAATCCCCGCACAATGCTGGAGGACTGGCACGACGCCGAGCAGATACGCGACGAAGCGCTCGACCTCTTCTCACACGGCATCGTAGACCTTCGCACCCGTGCCGAGATAGAGAGCATGTACTGGAGCGTCTGCCGCGAGGTAAACAGCATGGCTAAGTCGCTGAAGCATACGCCCGAAGAGCTCCGCGGACTGGACAAGCTGCTTGCCGACAAGTATTTCTGCAACTTCTCGCTGTTCCAGTCGCTCCCGGACGCATGGGCGATAGATCAGCTGTTCCCTATCGTCCCTATCCAGCGCCTCGACGAGCGTCCCACACGCAACGCCACGCTGCAGGACATCACCTGCGATTCGGACGGCAAGATAGCCAACTTCGTTACCAATCGTCAGGCGTCGCACGTGCTTCCCGTACATCCCATCCGCAAGAACGAGGACTATTATCTCGGCGTCTTCCTTGTGGGAGCATATCAGGAAATCCTCGGCGACATGCACAATCTCTTCGGCGACACCAACGCCGTGCACATCTCCGTAAAGGACAATACATACAAGATTGATCAGATTTTTGACGGCGAAACCGTTGAGGAGGTGCTCGACTACGTGCAGTATAATCCCAAGAAGCTCGTGCGCCAGCTCGAGATATGGGTGACGAAGAGCGTCAAGGCAGGAAAGATTTCGCTCGAAGAGGGAAAGGAATTCCTCAGCAATTACCGCTCGGGACTCTACGGATACACGTATCTGGAGTAATGATATATATATATGATATTTGAGAGTTGGGAGTTGATAGTTATGTTGTTTGACATATCATAACTATCAACTCCCAACTCTTTTTTATGCCCTACTATCATTAAGTACTTTTCGTATGACGTTTGGCTTGTTTTGCTTGATGTTGTCTCAATCTGTAAATTATCTGTCAATCTATATAAATTTGCATGTCAATCGGTAAATTTGTACGTTTGACGCGTGGTTTTCATATATCTTGTCCTATTTTTGCAATCGTAAACACCGATTTGCGACATTTTCCGAATCGTGTTATGCAATGAATGTCAAACCTAAAACCTATGTAATTATGGGATTATTCAGTCCGAATGACGAACTCACCAACCTTAAAGAGGATGTGAGTGCTATAAAGAAGCAGGTGGCAGAACTGCTTGCGGAGGTACAGTCGCTCCGTGCTGCAGGGCATCCTGCCGACACTCAGCCTGCGACACCTGCCACTCCAGAGACCTCCCCTCAAACTTCCGCTCCCGAAGAGAAGCCGGCAGATGCCGTTGCTGAGGAGAAACCAGCAGACAACGCTTCCGCTGCTGAAGAAAAGCCAGACAACACCGAAGCCGTAATGAAATCCTTGGCTGAGATGAAAGGTTCGATTGATGGTCTCGCTGAGAAGATAGACACAGCGGTCTATCAGGAGAAACTAATACGTGACCTGCACGACGAACTGCAGAAGATGCGTGCCGGACTCATCACCGACATCAAGCGCGGCTATGCCCTTAACATTATCAGCATATATGAACGCATGGCGCAAACCAGTGCCCGCTTCAATCCGTCTGATGAGGCTTTCGACGCGGAGGCGATGAAGAAGCTCGTGGACGGCGGCATGCTCTACGTGAAGGATATGCTGGAAGACGAGTATTCGCTTACGGCATTCGCTCCCGAACCGGGCTCGCCTTACAAGCCGAAGGAGCACAAAGCCATCCGCGTGATTGACACCACGGAGGAGGAAAAAGCCAATACCGTGGCTGAATGCATAGCGGAAGGATTCCGCGACGACGATAGCGGACGCATTATCCGCCCAGCCCGTATCGTGGTGTATCGCCTTAAACAGTAAATCATTAAACAACAATAATCTTTTAAACCTTTACAAAACATTATTATTATGGCAGAAGACAAATCACGTGCCGTTTATGGCATCGACCTCGGAACAACATATAGCTGTATAGCACAGGTGGACAAGTTTGACCAGGCTGTGGTGCTTACCAACTTTGACGGCGGAACCACCACTCCCTCTGTGGTATACTTTGAGAATAAGGAAAAGGCCATAGTCGGCAATGAGGCAAAGGGAATGCTCTCTACCGAGCCGCAGAACTGCGTGAGCTTCGTGAAACGCTCGATGGGTGTGGACGCTGATTTCGACAAGTCGTCCAACAAGTTTCCGTACCACATGGACCCGGCAGAGATTTCGGCTCTTATCCTTAAGAAGCTTGTGAAGGACGCCAATGACCTTGGCGACAATCCCGAACCCATCACTGACGTAGTGATAACATGTCCCGCTTATTTCGGAACAAAGGAGCGTATGCAGACCAAGCAGGCAGGCGAGATAGCCGGACTCAATGTCCTCGGCATCATCAATGAGCCTACTGCTGCAGCCATCTCTTACGGCATGAAGACCACAGAGCGCAAGACAGTCCTCGTATATGACCTCGGTGGCGGCACATTCGACGTTACCATCATCAATGTGAACGGCGGTGCCATCAAGGTTATAGCCACGGGCGGCGACCATCATCTCGGCGGTGTTGACTGGGATACGGAGCTTGCCAACTACATGCTCGCACAGTTTAATGAGCAGACCGGCGGCTCATATACTATGGACGACGAAGAACTCAAGTATACGCTTCTCCTTGAGGCAGAGGTTAAGAAGAAGCAGCTTTCAGCCAAGACATCAGTAAAGTGCAACATACAGTATGACGGACAGTCGGCTCGCTTCGAGATCACACGTGAGTTGTTTGACGCACTTACCTCTCCATTCCTTGAGCAGACCATTGACGCTACGCGTAAGGTGATAGACGAAGCAAGGGCGAAGGGATATCAGAGCGAACTGGAGTTCCTCCTTGTTGGTGGTTCGAGCCGCATGCCGCAGGTGAAGCAGCGCATTGACGCTGAGTTCGGATGCGACGCCAAGCTTACTGACCCAGACCAGTGTGTGGCAAAGGGTGCTGCCATCTATGCACTAAACAAGGCATACAGAGATGCTGTGGAGGAATATATTGCAGGAGCCATTGAATGTCCTCCTGAGCGTATGAAGGGCCCGCAGACCCGCGTCGTGAATGTGACGAGTAAGACCTACGGCACTGACTATACCGGAGACGATGGCACAGCGATGGTGCGCAACCTTATCTTTGCCAACACCTCGTTGCCGACAAAGGCTACTGCATCGTTCCTTACGATGTATGACGGTCAGAAGACCATTACCAATAAGGTGTTTGAGAGCGACTTCACCAATCCCGAGACAGAGTCGGCTGTAGAGGAGCGTTTCTGCACGATGCTGGAGGACCGTTATCTGGCCATTACACGCGAATGGCCTAAGGGCACGCAGATTGACGTTGTGTTCTCAGTGGACGAAGAGGGCATTCTCAGCGTTCATGCCAACGTGGCTGATGAGGCTCTCGACTTCACACTCAAGATTGAGGGCGTTAAGTCGGCGGAGGAACTCGCTGTATCAAAGAACATGATAGGAAAGGCAACCGTCGAATAAAACAACATTATTAAAGACCGAATAAGTTTAAGTAATGGACGAACACATTTTTAAAATGCGCGTCACGAAGTGGGAGGAGGGCGCAGCTTCCCTGAAGGGAAGTTTTGACGACCTTTCTCCCCAAGAACAGAACGCGTTCGATACCTTATGTAATTTATGGCGCAACGCTGCTTTTAGTGACGACCTGAAGAATAGGGTGGAGAGACAGGTCAAACTGCTTAGCGATTCGGACAAGCTACATAACAATAACCGTGACATAGTGCTGGCAAGCAAGAACTTCAGAAGTATGTCGCGAGAGCTTTATGGTACGGATGAGGCAACGCTCCGACAGTTTGTGGCATACATGAAGAACAAGTGTGGAGGTCCGGTAAGAAATAATAACAGACCTCAGCCTACAAGCTCGCCCCGTCCAGCCACTAATAACAGACCTCAGCCTACAAGCTCGCCCCGTCCAGTCACTAATAACAGACCTCAGCCTACAAGCTCGCCCCGTCCAATCACTAATAACAGACCTCAGCCCACGACGAGTCATTCGTCTCGTCCGACGGGTAACAGCGGGCATGGAGGAGATGGCAATGATGGCACACACTTCAGCCGTGACATGATAGGTTATGCTGTCGGCGTTATGCTGCTCATAGGCATCTGCGTGGCAATGGCAGCAGGATGGTCGCATGCCACGGCTCCCAAACCGTACGATTATGCCAAGTGGCTAAGAACGGAATGGAATGGAGAGACTGGCGGAATGCCGACAACCTTAATTGTAGATACTGTCTGTGGCGACTCTGTTGAGGCACGCCTCATGATAAGCAAGGCAGGTGGTCTGGTGAAAGAGAATCTTAAAGGATGTCTCGAGATAGTTTCCGAGGGATGTTACGTCTATCTGAGAAATTCTGATCCGCAGGCAAACGACAGTAGCGTCATACGCTTGCTTGTCGCACAGGAAGCAGTCAGAATGGGAGGGTCCGTGCAGACTTCAGACTCCACGTCATTGGCTATGTCGCTCTTGCGTGCAGGCAGCAATGAGAAGGTGGACGTTCAGACCGTCATATCAAAATCTAAGCAAAGCAAGAAGAACCGCAAGTCACACAGAACACGTAAGACGGAAAGTTCCAACGGTTCGTACAGTTCAAGCAGCTCAACCAACACAAGTTCTGCATCGCATTCAGTAAGAAACAAGCCCACCGAGGAGGCACAGCCTGCAGCCAGCGAGCCGTCACAGCCCGACCCGTCGAAGGGAGGTTTCCGCCTTGAGGTTATAAAGAAGGAATAATCATGAACCAGACAGTATACAGACTTCTCCGTGCGCTCATGATGATGTTCATGTTAGCGCTTTTGCCGTTGGGCACACATGCCCGTCAGTTTGTTGTTGACCAGCCTTTGTCAGACAGCGTACGTTGTGAAGAGGTGGTCAGAAACGACACGGCGTGGACAACGAAAGGCGGGAATGCGCATATATATCTGCGCAATGGCGAGATAATCGATTCTTGCGGCTCGATATATAAGAGCAGCATAGTCTTCAGACACGGCAGCAAGTATTATTATCTCTCGCGCCACTCGCTTCTATGGAGCCGCACCAATGCGGATTATCTCTCTGATCCGATGACCTTCAAGCAGCACCTTGTCCATTCTTCTGTGGGACGTTTCTACAGTACGCTGTGGGCTTGCTGGACTGTTATTGGGCTTTTTGCCGTAGTCGTCATCATGCTGATATGCTGTAGGTTCCGGTCTCCTGCCATAGCTCAGGCATTGCAGGTAGTGATGCCGTTCAGCCTGTTTGCCGTTGCCGTCATTGAGGCGTTGGGCTATTGGGTGATGGGCAGCGATGCGTTCTGGTGGTGTAGTTCGGAGCGATATGGCTTCTTCGGCGTGGTGCTCCGCCTCATACCTTTCGTTTTCGTCGTTGTCTTTCAGGTTGTCAGTATCGGAATGTATGACTGGGTGTTGTTCCTTAACGACGGACCTAACAGTTCTCGCTCCATACACGTCAAGCCGGCAGCCGTCTGCATGGTGTTGTTCCTGCCTATAATGATAGGTCTGATAATCGTTGCGGAGCTCGTCTTCAGTCATACACCGTTATGGGCGGAATGGGTTATCGCTCTGTTCAGTATCGGCATCCTGCTTTACGGCATCGGCAAGACGCTGATGCTCAACATCCGGGAGACTAACGTATGGAAGGGAACGCTCCTTACCGCCTTTGTCATCGTTTACATCATCGGATGTATTGTGGTGACAGTCTCTCTCGTTATGGTGGTGCTCAAGGTTATCTTCCAGTTGCTTTGCGCCCTGTTCCTGCTCTCTATTTTATTAGGTGGTTCGGCAGGAAACAACAAGATATATAAGGACCGCTACGGAAATCTATACAGACGAATATCATAATAAAGAAGACCTGATATGCCAATCATTATTCATACCCACGAGACAGAGCGTTCGCTGATAGGCAAAAGCCATTGGTGGGGCGCTCCTGACCTGCCGGCGGACACGCCTTTTCCGTATGTGACGCTTGACGACGGCACGCCTGAACCGCTCACCTTTGTCTGTCAGATACGTTGCGAGGACCTCGCTGCTCACGACCCCGACGGACTCTTGCCGCACGAGGGAATGCTGTATGTCTTCGCGCCGCTCGACTATTATCTCGGCGATATGGACAGCCCGCTCGATTATCACACCAAGCCGTGCGTCTTCTATACGCGCCGCACCGACAATCTCCAGCCTTATGAGATGTGCTGGGAGGGAACAGATGAGAGCGTATTCCAGCCTGCCGAGGAGATAGAGTTCGAGTATACGGACGAGCCTTCGGGCGACGGACACCGTCTGCTCACCCAGCCTTACGAGGACGAGGTGACTGAACAGCACGCCGGACAGCTGTGTCTGCTCCAGATAGATGAGGACGACCGCTGGTCGCTCCGCTTCTATGACTGTGGCTCATACTTCGTCTTTCTGCCCGATGGCGAACTGAAGTCGGAGGAATGGCAGCAGACCGATAGCGCAATGTTTTATTATTAATGTTTCCCTTCCCAATGTTACTAACCCTACGAAAAAGATAAAGATATGGAAGATACGTATGATCTTAAGACCTATAAGGAGGAATACCGTCGTGTTCTTGACCTTGCCGAAAGCAAGCCGCTCGAAAAGACCGCAGAGGCGCTCGACCTTTATTATGACGTCTGCTGCGGTTGCGTTCTTGTGGCAGAGGCGAGTCTGCGTGAGCAGGAAAGCGAGTGGGAGATAGCCTCGCTGTGCAAAGTGCTGCTCAAGTATGCTGCATGGCTGGAAGAGTTCGACCACATGCTTGACTCCGCATACAGAGTTGTAAGCCGCTTCGAGGACTGCCTTATGGATCATCCGCGCCTTAAGCTTCGCCTTCTCGAGCTTGAGCTTGCCATCGTGCGACGTATAGAAGCACTCAACGATCACGAACTCTCGCATGCCGAAGACCTGGAAAGAGAAATCAGCCTATATAAGCGCAACATCTACTTTGCCGACAACGACCAGCTCGACTCCATTGAGCAGACCGGATACGGCCTTAAGAAAGACCCCGTGGAATGGACCGAGCGTTGGGAAGAAGTGATAGATGAGGCTGACCGCATAGCCTTTGCCAATCTTCGCGACGTGTCACGCGGTATGGGCTTCTGCTTCAGTTATTGGCATGAGCGCGAGAAAGCACTCAGACAGTTTGGCATAGAGTGGCGTAGCCCTGCAGAGATGAATCCCAAAGTAAGGTTCGATTGATTTCCTTAATCATTCCCTCAGAATCTGAATCCGAAGAACATTCTAACGAAGGGAAGTCAAAACTAAGGAATTGAGATATATGCATAATTGGCAATGCAAACTGTAGGAGGCTATGGCGTCCCGCCATAGTCACGCACCCACGCACACAAACTGATAACGAGCTGTAGATGATAGCCAATACTTGCTGTACTGGGCTGCGGGGCTACGGCGAGACGCCATAGCCTCCTAGGTTTGCACTGGCAGCTGACATCAGGTAGATAAATCTGTAATCAAAGAAAAAATCTGAGAATCCGCTATCTATCTTAGAATCTGAATCCGAAGAACATCCTAACCCTCCATTTGTTTCTTTTTAGCTGGAGGTGGTCCTCGTCGCCAGCCACGGAGTAGTTGTATACGGCTGTGGCTCCGGCGAACTTGTTTCGCCAGGAATATACGGCGGCGGCTCGACTGGTGATGATGGCAGAAGGGAAGTGATATTCCATGTTGTGGCGTTCGGTATGCTTCACGCCGTCGTCAGTTACGGTAGTGGTCTTCGTATAGTCGTGCGAATACACCGTTACTGTGGGCAAGGCGGAGAGATGGAACAGGAAACTACGGAAAGCCACAAGGTTAAAGGCATAGCCGGCGCCTACAGCCCATTCGTTGAGGCGGATGGTGAGGTCATCGGTGGTGGTCTTCGACCCGTCGAAGCTTGCGCCGATCATCCAGCTGCCGGCGCTGCGCTTCTGTATGTAGCTTTGGCTGAAGGCAGCGGGGAAGGAGAACTTGCGCGAGTTGAAGGCATAATAGAAGTTGATGTTGATGGCGTTCTGCGAAATCTTTCCTTTGGGGATGTCTATGCGTTCCGTGCCGTTGTCCTTATGACCGTGCAGCGTCTTCGACGAGAGATAAACCACGTCAAAGCCATATCGGTTGCTGTATGAGTTGAGATTGAATTCAAAGTCCTTGCTCTTGCCGGCAAGCTTGGCAGGATTGACAGCCACGCCGGCTGCCAGTCCGCGATACGCCACCGCCATACTCAGCGTACCACGGCAGTCCGCCATCACGTGCGTGCGGTTCTCCACGCCCTGCGTCACCGTTGTGGTCTGCATGTCAGCCCCCGAGAGATTGCCTCTGAACTTGATGGTCCAGCGTGCGTCGGGTCGTGAGATATAATTGGTGTCGAATCTTACCTTCTTGTATTTGGCGGCGAGAATGGAGTCGCCCCAGAACAGCTTGCGGTCGTAGAAGCTCAGTCGTCGCTGTATTTTCGAGTAATGCTTCATAATCCTCTGCTTCTTCTTTTCGCTCATTCGGCTCTTGTCCAGTTCAGCCATGAAGATGGAGTCGCCCCATTGCAGCATCTGTCCGCGGTCCGCCGACTTCCTCAGTTCCTTTCTGAGGCTGTCCGCCATGCAAAGCAACTGCTTCAGCTTCTTGCGCGGCTTCTTTTCATGCGCCTCTGCCGCACCGACCGCCATAAACGACATCACCACCGCAAGCAACAGCGCCCGCAGCAACATCCCGTATCCATTATTTAGCTTGAGAATTCCGAACATATTATTTAGGTTTGTGTTTTGTTGAATGCAAAAGTAACTAATAGTTAGAAATCTCAATTATCATGTACTGCATTTTTTCTTGCATACAAATAGAAATTCACAAACTTACATGGCTGACAGGCAATAAAAAATGTGCAAAAACGTTATGATATATAAATATACTGTATATATATCCATCAAAAACAAACCTCATAATATTATGACCACAGACAACCAGGGCATATACGATGCCCGTGAATTGGGTAAGCCCAAATTTGTAGTACTCGGTATCCAGCATCTGTTCGCCATGTTCGGTGCCACCATCCTCGTTCCCCTCATCACCGGACTGGACGTCAGCGCCACATTGCTCTTTGCGGGTATAGGCACGCTCATCTTCCATTTCGTCTCGCAGCTGAAGGTGCCAGCCTTCCTCGGTTCCAGCTTTGCGTTCCTCGGAGGCTATGCTTCCGTCAAGCAGCTTTGCGTGGCGCAGGGACTGACCGACGAAGTGGCGCTCAATTATGCCTGCATCGGCGTGGCAGCCGCCTCGCTGCTCTACTTTGTCATGGCGTTCCTCCTCAAGATGTTCGGCACGGAGAAGGTGATGCGCTTCTTCCCGCCAGTGGTGACCGGTCCGATGGTCATCGCCATCGGTCTGACGCTCTCTGGCTCCGCCATCAGCAACTGCCAGCAGAACTGGCTGCTCGCCATTACTGCCATCGCCATCGTCATTTGTACGTCTATCTGGGGCAAGGGCATCATAAAGATTGTCCCAATCCTCCTTGGCGTGCTCGGCTCGTACGCTTTGGCTGCAGCGATGGGCGAGGTAGACTTCACGAAGCTGAACGAAGCGGCATGGATAGGTCTGCCCATCGACATGGACCGCACAGCCATCTCCGTCTTCAAGGATCCCAACTTCGACCTTATTCTTACGTCCATCATCGCCATCTTCCCCATCGCCTTCGCCACCATCATGGAGCACATCGGCGACATGTGTGCCATTCAGAGCACCGTGGGCAAGAACTTCATCAAGGATCCGGGTCTGCACCGCACTCTCTGCGGCGACGGACTTGCCACCTTCCTCGCCTCTCTCTTCGGTGCACCTGCCAACACCACGTACGGCGAAAATACGGGAGTGCTCAACCTCACCAAGGTGTTCGACCCTGCCGTTATCCGCCTCGCCGCCTGCTTTGCCATCCTGCTTAGCTTCTGCCCGAAGTTTGCTTGCCTCATCGGTCTGATGCCGGCTGCCACCATCGGCGGTGTGAGCCTTATCCTCTACGGTATGATTTCGGCTGTTGGTGTGCGCAACCTCGTTGAGACCTCCGTCGACTTCTCTTCATCGCGCAATGTCTTCGTCGCTGCTCTCATCATGGTGGTGTCCATCGGTGTGCAGTACGGCACGGACGGTGGCGTACGGATTGGCTCCGTCTCATTCTCAGGTTTGGCTCTCGCCGCCCTCGTAGGCATCTTCCTCAACGCCATCCTTCCTGACCAGCTCGGCATGAAAGTGAAGAGCTTTAACGGTAAGGACAAGAAGCATAAGGCGGGCAGAACTGATTAAATTGCAGTTTAGCGGTTAGGAGGTACGGCTTGAAGCCGTATCAGCCTGAATATTAGGCAGGGCTTTGACAAAAACCCTTCTCCACAATCCGTTTATGGGCGCAAATCCTATCGGATTTAAATAAAAGGCTTTACATTAGGTCTTACGAGAACCAGTTCTCGACAACCTAACGTAAAGCCTTTTATTTGTGCACAGCACGCGCCCATAAGCGGAAAAAACAAAGAAAAACACAAGAACAAGTCCTTCTTGTTTCCTTGTGTTTTGTATGGTTTCCCTTTTGTTGGCACAGTGATGCTTCTGCATCACTCATGATATCGTTTGGAGGATGGGTGTCGAGAGCAATGCTCTCGTAAAGCCCATTCGCCAAACGATACCATGAACCCGAAGGGTGTGACAACAAAAGGCTTGTGGAGATAGGTTTTTGTCAAAGCCCTGCCTAATATAATTAGAAGTTAAGAGTTAGGAATTTTGAATTGTGCGCCAAGGCGCATTATGAATTATTCAGTTTTTGAATTAGACATAAACATGTCTTCATGTCTTCCTGTCAAAAATACATGTCTTCATGTCTAAAATTTCCAAATCAAAACTCCTAATTCAAAATTTCGACAGCTTAAACCTCACTCCCACGTTAAGATTAAAGTTCAGGGGCTTTTCCTTGTATATGGGCTGCAGCGCCGAACCGTCGTCGAAGTAATAGCTGAGGCCAGGCTCGGCGTAGATGCCGACATTGTCAATGAAGTCAAACTGTATGCCTACTCCGGCGTTTACTGACATCTGCAGAGGCTTGCTGCTGATGTCGTGCGTGTTGGTGTATTTCATCGTATTATTCTCTACATACCCCTCGTCCGTAGTTCCCGACACGCATTTCTCCGCCAACACTCCCGCTGTGCCGTACAGACTGATCCATCGCGACGACGCCACCTTATAGCTTACGTTCACGGGGATGCCGACGTAATGCAGACGTTGTTCTCCAATGTATTTGCTCTCCCTTGAGGCGTCCTTGATGTCCGACGAGAGGCGCGTATAGGTCAGTCCGCTGCTGATGCTCAGCCGGTCAGTCAGAGCGTAAGCCACGCTCAGCCCTATGCGTATGGGCAGATGATGCTCATACTCCGTCTTTGTTTCCACGTCGCGGTTGACGCTGCTCATGTCCAGCATGGGCGAGTCCTTCGTATCCGCACCCCCCGGGCATGACAGCACAAGGTAGTCGCCGTAAGCGGTAGTGGTGCCCGATGCGCCCAGACCGCCCATTGCGCCCGTGCTGACGCTCCATCGTGACGGCGCGTCTTCATCCCCTCTTCTTTCCGCCATGTCGTTGAAAGCCAGGAGATTGTTGTCCGGATTATGGGGAAGCACGTAGCTGTCCTCACGCTTCTCCGGCTTCACCTCCGCCTGCCCGTTCTCCTTCTTGCTGTTCTCCTCCTCCTTACTGTTCTCCTCCTTGCTGCTAATTTCCTTAACGTCTGTCTCCGTAGAGGCAGAAGCCAATGTCGGTTGTTCCGTAGAGGCTTTAGCCAATGTAGGCTGCTCCGACAATAAATCGTCCGCAGAATGCGTGGCTTGCTCAGCGCAGACGCCCGTTGGCTCATTGCCGAGAGGCTTCTTGTTGGAAGCAAGCATATTTGTATGCTTGGTTGTGTTTGTCGGTATGTTTATATTGTCCTTCGTGTCATTGCCGAGGAAATTATAACCTATGACGAGCGCCACGCTTGCTGCTGCAGCCACACCAGCCACGCGCCACATCCTGAACTTGGCTGTACGTTGAGGCTTGTCCGTCAGCATACCACCATCATTCAGCTTCGGCATTCTCCGGCTGATACCTTCCCAGAGTCCCTCGGGCGCGTCCTTCTCGTAGCTGCCCAAGCGGTCGTGTATGTCTTTTTGCCAATTTGTTTTCATTGTGTCTTAAACTGAATTGATGGTTCTATACTGTTTTATCTTTCTTGCCAACATCGCCTTCGCCTTAAACAGTTGCGATGCCGAAGTGTTCTCCTTGATGCCGAGCAGAGCGGCTATCTCCTTATGGCTCTTGTCGTCTATGACGTAAAGATTGAACACCGTGCGATAGCCTTCCGGCAGTTCCCTCACAAAACCGAACAATACGTCCGTCGGAATGTCTCCCGTATCAAGGTCGGAGTCAGGCACGTCAAGCAGCCGTTCGTCCATTTCGACGAAACTCAGTCGGCTGTTTTCGCGCAGGAATTTCAGAGTTTCGTTCAGCGTAATCCTCGCCATCCATCCTCTCAACGACCCCTTGCCTCTATACTCGAATTGTCCTATGGAGGCATATATCTTAAGGAACGCCTCCTGCAGCACGTCCTTTATGTCCTCGTCGTTGATGAGATAACGCGAGCACAGGGCAGACAGATAGCGCACGTGCTGCCGATAGAGCGACTCCGCGGCTGACGTGTCGCCCTTCTGCACTTTCTGCAGCAGGCGCTCCTCGCTATTGGTCTTGTTAAGAGTTATTCCGAACATTCTGATATTGGGTTGACAACCATAAAATCCATAAAGGTTGTGAATCTTGCCTGGTGAGCAAGAGAAAAAAATAAATGGCACTATTGCCTGCTGCGAAGGCTGGATACCTCCTCCACTATATATCCTTGTAAGATTCTCTTTCCTACGACATATTCCTTGCTAAGGACATCATTCTCCGGCTTGTAGAATGGTGTCTTTATGGACGCCAAGTGGAAGAGCGTGTGAGGCAGTATGTCTGAAGACATGGGCTTGCCGACAGCCTGACGGATGCGTTCCATGTGTTGTGGATGATTCTGGATGTATTTGTCAGAACACCATATCATCATAGGTATGTCATACTGGTATTTTATAGCTTCCTTCTTCTTGTTGCGCTCATGCGTTCTTCCCACAAAGTGGCGATAGTCATACACCTCTTCTCCGTGGTCAGACAGATATACTATTACGGATGGCGAGTCCTTGAACATATTGATAATCCTGCCGATGACATAGTCGTTATAGCATGTGGCATTGTCATAGTCGGCAATAATCTGTTTTTGCGAATCGCTCAAGTCGGCACGCCGTATGTCAGAAGCCTTGAACACCTTCAGGTCGTCAGACGACGGAAAGCGCTTTGCTGCATCCGAATGCTGCCCCATAAGATGAAAAATGTATAACGAATGCTTGCTTGTCGACCTGCGGTTCTCGTACGATCGGCTTTGCTTCGTAAATGCCGAAAGCATATCATCGTCATAATCGTATGTGTCGGTGTTGTGTTCGTTATAGGCTATGGGCATGATGTCTTCAGCGTAGAGGTACGACCCTAAGGCATAGTCGAAACACGAGACATCAGCACCTGAAGGTCGCTGATTGTCCCACATCGACACGTTAAAGCCGGCTTTCTTGAAGATAACGGGGAAGTAAGGTCGCTCATGCCACGCCTCATTGTCCGAAATACGGTTGGTGCTCAGCATGTTTTTCATTGCGAAGGTTGTCATATTGTATGTGGCTACCGCGTCCTTGAAGACAAACAGATTGCCGCTTTGCTGCTGAGAACATAGCACGGGTGTGGTGTTGAGGTAATATCCGTAAAGCGGCGAATGATATTTGTTGTACGATTCGCCAATCACCAATATCACATTCAGGCTGTCTTATTCAGTGCTTGAGGCGGGTTGCTTGGTGGCATCCACACAGGTGCGGATGGCAGTCGCGTTGTCGTGCCCTGAAACATTAAGGTATTTCACGGAATAGAAAAGATTGGTAACGGTGTTTTCAAGCGCATAGCTGCCATGATGTGCCCGCCACTCCTCAATGTCGAACTGCGAGTTCAGACCTGCCAATCTTACCGACCAGAAGCCGAGGTATGCGCCAAGCGTCAGTAGCGGCAGCGCAATAAGCGCACATACCGCCCTCTGCCAATCTCTCTTAAAGCGCACGACTTTCGGTTTTCTTTCCATGCAGTAAGTGGTAACGCCAAGACCGACTGTCAGGACAAGGCATTTCAGGGTGGCACCAGTAAAGATTGATCTGCTCAAAAACTCTGATGACTCTGTAGGGTTGGTTTCTTTCACCAACAGAAGAATCCATGAGGACAGTATGGTGCCGAAATTAAACAGCAGGAACAGATCGGTCGCCATCAGCAGGAAGGCGATGACATAGAGCAGGCATTTGATATTCTTCAAGCCGAAACGCCATACGATGGCAGAAAGGCACCAGCTGATAAAGGCCGAGCCTGAGAATATGATGAGAATGTTTCGCACATCATAGACCGACACTTCCGTCATGCTTTCCGGCAGCATACCTAAGATGTGTGAGAAGGATAATGCGAACGCAATAACGCTCCAGAATACTGGTTCGTTACTGATGGGGCCTATAATAACATTCGTAAGGCGGTTCAGATATTTCATTGTTATATGCAATACTATGGGTGATTGTCTTTCTTCTTAATATCCTGACCAACGTAGCCAGTCATAGATATTGCAAAAATACAAATAAAAAACGTCAGTTACGTATCTTATGGCGGAAATGTGGGGCGGGAGTTCTTATAACTCTCAACTCTCCATTTTCAACTCTCAACTAAGATTTTAATCTTCCTCAAACAAAAAAACGATTAAATCATTTGTGGGGCGGCTAAATTTAGTTAAATTTGTAGATATGACCCATACTTACAACACTCTCGTAGTCGTGGATGACAATGCTGCCATCCTTACGGCCCTTAAGATTTGCCTTGCTGCGGAGTTTGAGCGCATTGTCACGCTGACATCGCCAGACACGCTTGTCGCCACTCTTGCAAAGGAGGAGGCGGTGGACGCGGTGTTGCTCGACATGAACTTCTCGCTTGGCGTCAATACCGGGCAGGACGGACTGTTCTGGCTGCGGACCATCAAGAAGCTCCATCCCAATACGCCCGTCATCCTGATTACGGCTTACGCCGACGTGCAACTGGCGGTGAAGGGACTGAAGTATGGGGCTGCCGACTTCGTCACGAAGCCGTGGGACAACGACCGCCTCATCGCCGCGCTGCACGAAGCCATCGACAAGAGCCGGGAGGTCATTCCGCTCGAGCAGATGGAGCAGGAACATGTGCAGAGAGCTGTGGATCAATGCCACGGCAATATGAGCCGGACTGCCGAAATGCTCGGAATAACAAGGCAGACGCTCTATAAGAAGCTGAAGAAATAAAAACCAGAGATAAATGACCCCATATTATATCATAGCAGCTCTCGCAGCCGTTATCGTCATCATGATTCTTTGGCAATGGCGCCACCAACGGCTGCTCTCGCTGCGTGCCCAGCTGATGCGTGAGGCGCTGCACAACCATGACTTCTCCTTCCGCCTACCCACGGACGGACTGCTTGCCGGGGAGCGCGACCTACAGTCGGCGCTTAACGACACGGGCTTGGAGGTGAGCCGGCTGCTGGCGAGGAACGAGGTGGAGTCGTGGCAGAAGCTCACGCGCATTCTGACGCACGAGATAATGAACGCCACTACGCCCATCTCATGCATCAGCCAGGCTTACATGAGCAGCCCTGCCGTCAAGGGCACATCGCTGGAGGAGGGCATCAGAGCCATACACGACACCTGCGCTTCGCTGAATGTCTTTGTGGACAGCTATCGCAAGATAACGCAACTCCAGAAGGCTGTCATTACCGACGTAAGCCTTAAGCCGTTCTTCGGCGGCATGAGCGCCATGTACGCCGACCTCAGGTTTAGCTGCGACATAGAGGACGACGTCACTATTCGTGCCGACGAGAACATGCTGCGGCAGGTGATGGCAAATCTGACGAAGAACGCTGTGGAGGCTGGAGCGCACCGCATGGACATACGCCTCAGACAGCAGGATGACCATACCGACATACTCGTTAGCAACGACGGCTGTCCGATGAAGCCGGAGGTGGCACGCGAGGTGTTCGTGCCGTTCTTCACGACGAAGAAGAGCGGGTCGGGCATAGGGCTGCCGCTGTCACGCCAGATGATGATGGCGCAGGACGGCGACCTCTCGCTCGCCGAACGACCCGTGACGTCATACAGCACCACATTCATACTCACACTACAAACTTATACCCGATAATATATATATGTCTCACGAAACAATGATGCGCCTCAGAGACTTCTCTTGCGGACTGTTCTTCATGCTGCAGGTGTCTGGCACCATCGTAATGTACATAAAAGGCAGAAAGCACAAGCTGCAGCGCTCAGCCTTCTACTTCATGTTTTATCTGCTCCTGATAAGCGTATTCGAGTTTTACGTCTTCTTCATTGACAACATCCTCGGCAGCCAGGAGCGACCCGTCACCGACATGCTGCAGACCACAGCCGTGCCGTTGGCGCTGTTTCTGCTTTATCGCCTCACCCATCCTTACAACATGCGCTTCGTGGCAGCAGCCTGCAATGTGGCGCCATACGTCCTTGCCATCTCCTCATACATCGTACAGCCTGACCGAAACGTGTATGAAGCCATTCTGTGGGTGGCGCTTGCACACTCCATATTCATCATCCTCTACGGAGCCTATGCCGTGAAGCGATTCAACAGCATCATCATACAGTCGTTCTCTTCTGACGATCGGCTCTCGCTCCGCTGGATGTGGTACATTCTGGCGCTCTTTCTGGCGCTCGCTGCGACGTGGTTCGTAGCCACAAAGACTCAGTCGCCGCTCGGTGCTGCAGCGTATAACACCATCTGCTCCAGCATCTTTGCGTCGCTCTGCTACTTCATCTACCGTCAGGAGGACATGCTCGAGATTCTTGACGCATCTGATAAGGAGAAGGCAAAGGCTGACGTTACTGACACGCCCCCGTTGACGCTGAAGGCGATGGACAATGCAGGTCCGGACTACCACTTTGCGCAGCATCTGGAGAAGGTGTTCGTGGAGGACGAGATATTCCTCAATCCCACACTCAACATCAACGACCTCGCACAGGCGCTCCACACCAACCGCACATACATATCCAACTATCTGAACCAACAGCTCGACACCTCCTTCTATGAGTATGTGAACGGATGGCGAGTGGACAAGGCGAAGCAGCTTCTCGCCAATACTGAACTGACGCTCGAAGAGATAACGATGCAGTCAGGATTTAACTCGCTGAGCAGCTTCCGCCGCTACTTCGTCTCGGCTACGGGACTGACACCTTCTGCCTACAGACGCCGTAATAAATAACAAATATACATATATATGAACGTAAAGATAGACCCTTCATGGAAGGAGCACATCGGAGCGGAGTTCGGCAAGCCTTACTTCGAGCAACTCACCTCCTTCGTGCGCCACGAATACGCCACACAGACCTGCTATCCTCCGGGAAGCCTCATATTCAATGCCTATAACCTTTGTCCGTTCGATAAGGTGAAGGTGGTGATAATAGGGCAGGACCCTTATCATGAGCCGGGACAGGCTCACGGACTGAGCTTCTCCGTGGCAGACGGAGTGGCGCTGCCGCCGTCGCTGCAGAACATCTTCAAGGAGATACAGGCAGACCTCGGCAAGCCCATTCCCGCCTCAGGCGACCTTACGCGATGGGCCAAGCAGGGCGTGCTGCTGCTCAACGCCACGCTGACCGTGCGTGCACATCAGGCGGCAAGCCATCAGCGACATGGCTGGGAGGCTTTCACCGACGCCACCATACACGCCCTCTCCGAAGGACGCGAGCATCTGGTGTTCATACTCTGGGGAGGCTACGCACGCTCCAAGGCGTCGCTCATAGACGCGAAGAAGCACCTCATCCTACAGTCGGTTCATCCCTCACCGCTCTCCGCCAACCGCGGAGGATGGTTCGGTAATCACCACTTCTCGCAATGCAATGCGTACCTGCAGCAATGGGGAGAAGCGCCGATAGAATGGTAGTAAGAAGAAGTAAAAAAAACAAGAATGACATTATGATATTAGAAATCTCCAATATACTGGTTTCCTCGGACATAATAACCGAGAATTTCTGCTGCGACCTCGACAAATGTAAGGGCATCTGCTGTGTGGAAGGCGACGCAGGAGCGCCCGTCACACTGGACGAGATAGGCGGCATAGAGGCGGTGCTCGACACCGTTTGGGACGATATGTCGGCTTCGGCGCAAGCCGTGGTGGACAAGCAGGGCGTGGCTTACACCGACCGCGACGGCGACCTTGTGACGAGCATCGTGGGCGGCAAGGACTGCGTATTCACCTGCTATGAGAACGGCTGCTGCCTCTGCGCTCTGGAAAGAGCTTACCGCGCAGGCAAGACGGGCTTCTGCAAGCCCATCTCATGCGCACTCTATCCCATACGTGAGAAGAAGTTTCGTGACGGCACCGTTGCCCTTAACTATAATCAATGGGATGTCTGTCGTGACGCCGTGCGTAAGGGCAACGAGCTGAAACTGCCGGTATATAAATTCCTGGAAGGACCGCTCGTGAGACGATTCGGTCAGGAATGGTATGACGAACTATGTGCCGTCGCCGAGGCGTTCCTTGCTTCTGGGGCGAGGTGATGCGCCGTTGCGATAGTCGGACGGCGACACGCCCATGTGTTCCTTGAAGTACTTGCCGAGGAACGACTGATTGGAGAAGTTGAGCGACTGCGCTATCTCCTTTATGCTTCTCTGCGATGAACGGAGAAGCATGCACAGCTCCATAATGACGTACGAGTCGATCCATTCGTTAGGCGTGCGCTTCGACACCGCCTTAACGGTTTCTGAAAGGTATTTCGGCGAGATGCAGAGCTGCTCCGAATACCATCCCACACGACGTTCCTCACGGAAGTGGCTCTCCACAAGCGTGAGGAATGTCGTGAAGATCTCCTCTGCACGCGTGTTGTGTGTGGGCGAATGGGTCTGCACCTTATATATTTCGTCGCACATCTCGTACACCAATGTCAGGAACATCGACTGCACCATCTCACGCAGGAAATGATTGTCCGCAGCGTCTATCTTGCGCTTCATGCGGAAGAATATATCGGTTATCTCCTTCGCCTTGTCGTCAGGAAGATGGAAGACGGGATGGTTGCGGGCGAAGAGGAAGAGCGCAGACAGTTCGTGCACGCTCTTTATGGTGTCCTTGAAGAAGTCGTAATCGATGAGTATGCCGATGGCTTGGCAGTCGGGCGAGAGGGTATAGTCATACGTCACGCGGCCCTTGCTGACGATGATGATGTCGCCGGGACCTACGGTATGCGCCACTGAATCGACGAAATAGCTGGCATGACCCTTCACGCACATGGCGAGGAAGAGGCTCTGCATGCGGCGCGGGTCTTTGCCGGCAAGCACACTTGTGACGTCGTCAAAGAGGAGAATGTCGTCGCCGACGTGGCTGCCGTCATACAGGCGCACAGCGTTGGCGACATTTATGTCGCGATATTTTATATCATTATTCATAGGTTTGCGGTTTTAGTGAGTGATTGTCAGTTGAGCCTGATGCGCAACTGATAGAGCGAAGCGCCGAATATCATCAGCGAGAAGAGCATGCAAAGACCTATGCGGAGGGTGTCATGCTGGAAATATTCTGTAAGCGTCATGTCGGCGAATTGTGGCGCTATACGGTAAAGGATAACCGCAATGGAATTGTTTACCCAATGAAACACCACGCCCGGCACGATGCTGCCTGTGCGGTAATACATCCATCCGATGAGCAGTCCGAGGAAGAAAGCGCCGAAGCCCTGCGCCAGATTGCCGTGAATGACGGCGAAGAGCAAGGCTGTTATGCCTATAGCCAGCCAGCGGCGCTGCTTGCCGAAGGCTGAAAGAAGGGTGCGCAGGATGGCTCCGCGGAACACCATCTCCTCCGCCAAGGGGGCGAGGATGCCTATGGCAAGGAAGCCAAGGTCATGGCCCATCATGCTCTTGAACAGCTCGTTGTAGTTCTCGGGCAGGTCAATATGGAGCAGCTCTGTAGCTAAGGACGTGGGGGCAATGCAGCCTATGGCTATGCAGACCACCCAGAACAACGTGAACCACTGGCGGCGCTGTACGTATTCGCGTGAGAACGGCGACCACTTGCGCCATGCGAACAGTGCTATGGTGACGGCGCTGGCAATGAGCGATATATATACAAGGGCAGCTCCGCCTATCTTGGCTGTCTGACATGTAAATCCTACGATGCCGCCGATGACAGCCTGAATGAGGACGAACACCACAAGATACAGGGCTGACGATAATAGTTTCTGCTTCATATTATTCTGATTTTTTATTTCCATATTCTTCTTTTAATAGAGTTATCCGTATACGTTCTTACATATGGATGATGGCTTCACGGTCTTTTTCGAGTTGTCTGCGGAGGTCGTCCACGCTGTCGAAGCGTCTTTCCTCGCGCATCCAACGGTCGGTCTCCACGCGTATTGTCTTGCCGTAAATGTCGGCATCGAAGTCGAGGATGTGCGCTTCAAGGCTTACGTGGTCGCGGCAGAAGGTGGGATTGTTGCCCACATTGAGCAGCGCCTTATGCCACTTGCCGCCTTCGATGCTCACACGGGCAGCGTAAAGTCCCATGCGTGGAACGAGCTGACACGGTTCGGCAGGTTGGATATTGGCAGTGGGGAAGCCTATCTTCCTGCCCTCCTGAAAGCCTTCCACCACGCATCCTTCGATGGCGAAGGGATGGCCAAGGCAGAGATTGGCGTTGGCTACGTCGCCCTGCTCGGCAATGAGACGTCTCACGAGCGACGACGAAACGCGCATGCCGCTGACGTCCAACGGCGGCGCCTGCACCACCTCCATGCCCATCTCGCGTCCGAACCGGACGTATTCCTCGAAACCTTCCGAACGGTTATGGCCGAAACGATTGTCATATCCCGTCATGAGCAGGCTCACACCAAGACGGTCATGCAGCACGTTCTGCATGAAAAGGCGTGCCGGAAGGGCAGCCATGGCAGCGTCGAAGTGGAGCGTCTCCACACGGTCAGCGTCCGTAGCGGCAAGCAGACGGAGCTTCTCGTCGAGGGATGTGATGAGGCGCGGCACGTAGTCGGTCTGGACCACTTGCCGGGGATGACGGTCAAAGGTGATGACCATCGACTTCCTTCCGCTCGCATGCGCCATCTCAGTAAGCTTGCTGATAAGAAACTGATGGCCGCGATGTACGCCGTCGAAGAAGCCGATGGTGGCACAATAGCCATGATCGTCAGATGTAGGGGGTATGTTTGTGGAGATAGTGTTGTTCATACTTGTATGCAAAAGTAATGCTTTTCGTATGAACGGCAAAGGAATAAAGACTTTTTAAGGACTGGCGGAGCTTACCAATGGCGGAACAGCTCGATGCCTACGCGTATCGTAGCCTCCTTGAAATCCCACTTATGCTGAGACACGAACGCACCCACCGAGATGGCACGGGTGCGGAATCCGTAGCCCCACTCGATGTAAGGATTGAGGTTGCGCACGGCAAGGGCGTTAAAGTAGATGCGCTCCTTCTCAATGAGTCGGCCGCAGAGAGGCAGGCGTGAGAGCAACATCAACGGCGATTCGTAGGCTATGTTGGCACGCACGTAATACTCCGAAGCGTTATACCAGTTGGAGTTGAGAAGCTCGAAGGAGCACGCCCAGTCGTCATTCCATCCTCCCGGCACGTTGTTCTCGCGGAAGTTGGTGTAGTCAAGGAAGTAGCTGTCGGGTCCCTTATGGGTGTAGAATCCGGCTCCGGCACGCATCTGCAGGGAGCTGAGTGCGGACAGACGATGAATGTATTGTCCGTCAATCTCCATACGTTCGTAGGCGGTGTTCGATCCCATCAGACCGCGAAAGCTCCGCTCATAGTCGAGAGTGAAGACCGGACCGTTATATCCCGTGGGACGATAGGTCAGCTCCAGAAGCGGCGCCACGGACGTATAGTGTGATGGCTTGTCCGCCTGAGAAAAGCCGTCCGTGAATATTGCGCGGCGCTTTCGGGTGATTATGCCCGTCTCAAGGCCCCATTGTGGAGTTGGGTCGTAGTGTGCGAAGACCTTCAGATAATGGCTTCGGAAGTAAGTAAGGTTGAGAGCGTCCCAGTCGATGGAGTCGGCACGCTCCTTCTTTATGGCGTCCACCACCTCCGAACTGGTCATGCGTCGTCCGCTGTCCCATTCGGTTCGGATGTAAGCGTCGTGCTTGCGGTCGAGATAGAAGGTGAAGGGAAGGTTGAAGAAGAACTGCTTCTCCTTGAACGCATAGCCCGCCTTGAAGCGCAACTGCAGAGCCTGATGGTCGTTAAAGTAGTAAGATCCGCGTATGTCGAACTTGTATGTGAAGCCTCGGCGCGAGCTGTAGCTGAAGTAGAGCGGATTGAGGATAGGCGCCACACGCACCGATCCCTGTCCTTTCGATCCGAAATCCTGCTTCATCTTGTCCACCAGACCGCGTCCCACAGCCCCCCAGAAGCGGTGTGAGAAAGTCTTCTTCTGCTCCTTGCCGTCGCTGCGCAGCGTGTCGTTGCCCTTGTTTCGGGCAGCATAATACTTGTGATAGAGATATTCCTCATGACTGGTGAGAGGGATGGGGCGTACGCGATTGATGAGCGCCGTGTCGCGACGGTTGACGATGGTGTCGCCGATTACCTTCGGAAGTCCGATGGCAAGCGTATATTCAGATGTTATGTCGTTGCCGAGAAAGAGGAAGCGCGAGTTGAGGCTGCATTCAGATGGCAGTACAGACCACGCGCCCTTCGTGCCCATCGTAACGGCGATGTGGAACCTTATCAAGTCGTATTCGCCGTCAAAGGCACCCTCAAGGATGCGACCCGTATGAACGTCTACACGCGCCCAGCCCCTCACCATCTGCGTATTGTTGGTACGCGGACGGAAGCTGACAAGCGCCTCGTTCACGGAGAACGGCGTCACCTGATAGCGATAGAAGCGGCGGTTGCGGAAGTGGAACGGCGAAAGCACCCTGCCTTCGATGAGCATCTCCTCGTAAGGACGAGGCGTAAGATACTTGAAGAGTGTGGGCATGGTGTTCATCTGGTGCGGAACGGTGGAACGGTCGAGCAGGCGTTTCGCCTTAATCTCGCCGTTCTTGCCGATGGTGATGCGGTCATAAGTCTCGCCTATATACTCACGATCGCCCCCGTTTGCAACGGCAAACATGGTGGGGATGGCAAGCAGAATGGCGTTACGGCGGTTTATGCGGATGTCATACTTGAGGTAAGCACGCGTGTCGACAGAGCGCAGACGTGATGTATCCACAGTGGCAGCATAGCGGAACACACGCGACATGACACGAAATCTGTAACTCCTGCCCGACGCCATGGCGAAAGAGACGGTAAGCAGGAGGAGGAAAGTCAGGACGGTTCGCTTAAGAAACCCCGCCGACAGCGTTATCCTCGAAAGATTTGTCATATATAAGGTGTGCGTAATGTTAAGTGTTGACACTATGGTAAGTAAACCGATGGACGACATGTGCAAAAGTAATGAAAACATTTGTAAACGCAAATTTTAGTGGAATTTATTTGGCGTTTCCCCTAAAAAGTAGTATCTTTGCATCCGCAAACTTATTCCACACAAGGTCTAAGTCGGACTTGTAGCTCAGTTGGTTAGAGCAACAGACTCATAATCTGGAGGTCCCTGGTTCAAGCCCAGGCTGGTCCACGCTTCTATTACAGCGACTTACGCTTCGGCGTAGGCCGCTGTTTTTGGTTTCTGCGTAAACAATGCGTAAACAAACTGTTTGAGTTTGGTGTGTGTTTACGCAATGATGCTCTGTGATATTCAGCAACCATATAATCAAAACAACAAGTCCCATCGACATATAGTATATATGCGGATGGGACTAAAGGTCAAATTCAAAAGTCTTGTTTGGCGCAAATAAAACTAAGCCTTCATAAGATGGATGTGCGGTGTCGTATTTGCCATAATAATCCGACTCATAAATTTTCATGCAGTATTTGCCTGATGCCACATTGCTGAGTTTGAAACTTACATCGTATCTACAATAACAATCGGCTTCCATTGTCGGGTCTGGAGTATACGGTATCAACACTATGGCGATTTCTCCGTCATTAGCTTTTACAGACGGACGGAATTCATTCACAATGCAATTTGCTTCAAGGTCGGTGAACTTGAAGGTCGCCACCCCATTCTTATCAACGGAAATAGACACTTTGGGCTTCTTTTCCATTTCACTTCTGTAATACTCAGGTCGACTCTCTTTTGCAGAGAAAGACCTTGTACACCCAGTATTAACGATGTCGCTCAGTCTAACAGGCTCTGTTACGTTTTGTTCAGACGAGCAAGAGGCCAACATGAGTGCTGATAAGACACATCCGAATAATGTTGTTTTTATAAATCTTCCATTTTATATTAATGTTCGTATATTCTCTATCAAAGAGTAGGTGTGAGTTAGGTGTTCCAATGAAGATTGCACTCGCATATCGTTTTCAGAAACTTTTGTGCTTCTATCAATAAGAGGCGACAAAAGTTCAAAAGACTGCATGACGAGAGTATTACCATGTAAACCTAATGCCGAAAGGTATTGTGAAAGTGAACGGATGCTCAGTCCAAATTGTATGGATAGAGCTGCCGTTTGGCACATACCAGTTGAATGAAGGTTCAATATAGACACCCCACTTAGGAGCGAACTTATATTGCACTCCAATGCTTGTGCCAATGCTCCATTGCAGTGAAGGTGTGAAATGCCAATTATTCATATATGGCGTAGTATTTCCAACAATATACCTTTCGCTGGTTTTACCGTATATAGGTATATGCAAAGCACCGCCAAGCGAAGAATAAACTGACCAGTTCTTGACATCAAGCCATTTATACGACACTTGCAAAGGTATTCCCAAATAATGCACCTTTTGGTTTCGATTGATGTAATATGCACCTTCGCCTAACGTGAAGTCGGACTTTAACAGAGAATACTGCAAGCCTGTCTCCAAGTTCCAATTATTCCCCAATGATTTTGTTACCGAGAGACCGAAGGTAACAGGCTTGTCGTGGTGTTCATGTTCCTCGATTTTACCAGTGTTGTTTTTGGCTATTTCCATGAGAGTTTTTTCCTCCTCTGGCATATCGTCATGCACATTCTGCTGTAGATATTGACTATATTCCTCCCAAGTTGAGAATGTTTTAGGTCCAGAAGGCTGAGGTCCATCAATTATATCTCCATCGGCATTACCCGCAAGCATTTTATAAGCATTCTGAGCCAAAGCTGAGCCAAGAGAACCCGCTGCAAGCAACTGCCATTTCTAATTATAGATGAGCGATGCAAAGTTACGATGTTTTGTTTGTTTTACGAAGGAAACAAAGAAGTAATTTCAGAATTAAACTTTTCACATGACTATTGTAGCCCTTTGCCATAGGCCCCAATAATCTATCTATCTGTTCTGCGTAAACAAACTATTTAAGTCGTAAGTGTATCCGCGATGCTAGTAGATACACGTCAAAAAAAATATCGCTCAATTCTTTATGATCCGCATGATGGGCAGTGCGTATTGCTGCCGCCATTTGTAGTAGTCACGTTCCGTCCAGCCTTCTTCTCCTATCTTGTGCTTGTGGGCCTGATGGTAGAGGTGGTTGACAAGTCGCACGATAACCTTGGCGTCGAAATCGTCCCCGCAATCGAGAAACTTTCTCTTCACATGCTGGAAGCATGCCAGGCGCAACAGCCATTTTGCCATTTTGCGATATGGGGAGAAGCCGTCTGACTGGAAGGCTCCCTGGTAACCTTACTCCAGACAGTATATCACAAGACTCAGACTGTAGAGCTGGCAGGTCTGTTGTCATTGGCAGGAACAGATTATCTTTTGAAAAGAAGACAGAGTGACGGTCGAATTACGGGTCAGTTCTTTCAAGAACGTATTCCATACACTCTCGTATCGTTTTGATGCAATCATATCATTGAGATTTTATTCATGGGGCAAAGGTAAAGGAATGAATGATTATGGACAAGGCGGCATCGCGGATACACTTACTCTTGCACGACTAAAAAATGTCAGAATTGGCATTTTTTAGTCGTGATGGCTTGGCGACATGAATTAAATCCGCTACCTTTGCATTACCCAAAAGTGCCAATATGACACGCATTCAACTGGAGGTGGATTTTATCGCCAGTCTCGGCAGTAAAAAGTACTATGTACGCTCAGCCTTGTCAATTCCGGATAGGGAGAAAGAGATACAAGAATCCCAATCACTGATGAGCATAGATGACTCTTTCAAGAAGATTATCATTGTTGTTAAAGACCACATCATGCCCCTCGAAATGAAGAAGGTATTCTTACAATTGGGCTTTTCGATTTCTTGCTCAAAGAAAACAGTTTGGATTTATAGCCTCTGAATAAAGTGTTTGTGTGGGGTAAGAGAATTCCTCCGATTTCTGCGTAAACAATGCGTAAACAAACTATTTGAGTCATGGATATTCAGAAATACGGTACAGAATACCAAGTAGAGAGAACTCATTGATAATCAATAAAGTTTATAATAACGAAATATCGTGGATACGCTTACAAAGAAAAGATGAAGTGAATGCTCACGCGATAGGCGTGGACAGAACTTATCTCTAAGTTTGGGCAATTTTCACGGCATCGAGGAAGTAAAGGTGGCTCGCGCTTTTCTCAATAAACGAAAGAATATAAAACAACATACATATGAACAAGAATAATAATTTTCAGCTGAAAGCAATATTGACAATCGCATTTATGCTTTGTCAATTCTCCGTGGTTTCGTTTGGTCAAATTACGATGTTTGATAACAGTAAGTCTGAACTAGAGCCACAAAATGTTGCCTACGACAGTCTCTACAACATCAAAAAAGTTAAAGTAAGTCATCCTAATTATGATTATTTGATCGGCCAGCGCCTTTTCTTCTATCAAGATTATGATTTGCATGGTTCTACAAGAAATTATCTAAATATGTTCTTTCGTGTAAGAAGTGATGGAAAGAAGGAGGAGGTTCAAAGTTCTAACTTTATCCAAAAGTATTTCGACGTTATTTCCATCGATTATAGTGGTGGAACATCCATATTCAATATGGTTGAGACTTCAAGTAATGAAAAAATTGTATTAAAGTCCTTGGGTGGGCTTGACAACAAGCATTGGCTTGTGCAAGGATACTACGAAAAGGCACAAAAAGATTATGTTGGCAAGATATTTGTACTTAATAAAAACGCCTATACTATCGGAGATGGTCTGTTGAAGAAAGAAAATGGCATCATGGACACAAAAATACCGATGGGAACGGAATTCGAGTGTACGGGAGTTTCATTGCACACCGAAGGGGGTATATATGGGCGAAGCCCTGAACGTTCAAACGTGATTCTTTTCTTCAAAAATTTAGATTGTGGTGAATACTTCATGTTCCTTGACCGTTCGTTTGATGGTTTGAGAGACCGAAAGACGCTTGACATATTCCTTACAAAAGAAGATTACAAGAAAGAACTTGCACAAAAAGAACAAAAAGACCAAACGAGAAAGGCAGAACTGCAAAAGAGAAAGGCTTCCCTCATAAAAAAATACGGACATACTAATGGAACTTTGATTAGCGAAGGAAAAGTCCGGATAGGGATGACAAAAGAAATGTGCAGAGAGTCTTGGGGAGAGCCTGAGGATATTAACAAAACCACTAGCAGTTATGGCACGCATGAGCAATGGGTTTACGGGTACGGAAGTTACCTGTATTTTGAGAATGGCAAACTTACTACAATTCAGAATTAGAAAGCGATTAGAACTATGTCACAAATAACAACCATGCAGGAAGTAAATCATCCATTTGACGAACGTGAAGTCTGTGATATAAAAGAGCTGTGGCACGACCTTTATCATCATAGCAATGACTTGCCAAGCAGTGAATACGGCACTATTATTCCTTGTCTTGTCCGACGCAGGAAACTGAGTGAAGAGAAGGGCGTATTAGAAACTATTTTGGACCATTATCATGTTAAGGAGCAGTGCTTCGATAACACTTCAATAAGGCGAATTAACAGTTGGTGCTACATTAAAGACTTGGAACCGGCACAAGAAAATGAAGAGCAATTCAAAATCGAAGAACGTGGCGATTATTATTACTCCGTCATAGACATTAAGGATAACTATGATGAGTATTTCGAGGAAATTGAAAAGGAAAGCGAGCATTACAAATCCATATATGCCTCATTTGGCAACTATGAAGAGGACTTGATTTACATTGGAATGGCAAGCGTTCCTATTGAAGACATGCGCAGGTGGGGATTCAACAACAAAATACATTTATTTGTTGTACGTTTCAGAAACAATGGACAAACTCTTCTCGTTTCTCAAAACAGACTAATGCTCGAAATGGCTGTCGGGATGGACAACAAAACTCGGTTATTGAAAATCTAAGAAATCATAATAGGTGTATGTAAGACAATGGACATTTTCTGCAAAAAGGGCTCAATGGCTGGTATATGTCGTAAGCGGAAAGATTGTTCCGTCGGTAATTATAAGACTACGAAAACATGGTCAGATGTTCTGGCTTTGTGTCAGAACATCTATATTTTTGCTGTTGATGTGATAGAAAGTATCGTTAGTCTATTTCGGTTATAATACACCTCGACTGCTTATGATTACAACCACAGAGTTCACATATGGAATCCACGACTCCAACTTTGTTAGCAATCCTCCTTCATGTCTTGAACAATGTAGGAGAGTTATCCTTTTACTCGCTCACACTCATCAGATTTCAAGAGAGGTAGTGAGGTTTTAAGCACAGTCTCTGCAGCTTCCTCCTTATCAAGCAGGCTATTCATGTAGCGTTTGACATCACACTCCTGACGATAGGTAAAACTACGGTAACCGGACTGAACAAAATCGACAACAGCCTTGACGGCACCTCTAAGCAGATCTGAAAGAGTTGACAGATAATGACCAAGCCGCTCGCGATAATCATTGATAATGCTGTCCTTTAGACGGATTATATTGTCTTTCTCTTGATTGTCCTGCTGATGGCTGAATTCCTCGCCCTTATACTTACCCTACAAATCCTCAATTTGCTTTTTTTGATTTCCTCTTACCACGTTCCATCTCCGATGTTTCAACCATGATCTTCTCTTGCATGGCGCGACCAGTCTTTTGCTTCACCATGACCTTAATAGCGTTATAGTGCTGCTGGAGGCCGATGCCTTTCATGTCAGGTGCGACATACGACTCGTTGTTATGACTCAGTTCAGTACGCACATACAAGATGCGCAGATTCAGCGAGGCAGATATATTCTGCATTCCATCAGTTATAACGTTCGCTCTGTTCGATGTTACATGGCTTCATGTGGTCGGAAACCTTACACACTCCTTCATTCTTTGACATAATATTAGATATATCATATAAATAGTGAGTAAGAATTCCCTTATTCCCCTTTCTGTAGCTTTCAAAAAGTTGCACCTCGTTCTCAATGAGTTCCTTTCTATTGTTGATTATTGCAGCAAAAGTAGAAATAAAAATTGAATACAAGCTGTATATGATCCAATACAAAGAGAAAGTGGCAATTTGGCAATTATTCCGTGTATTGTACGAATCAAGGCTTCTTGATGATTGTAAAAATTGGATCTTACACGAAGTATTTTTGTAAAGTTATCGCATTTTTTATTATAATTTATTCAAATGTTTACCTTCAAAATAATATCTTTGCAAAAAAAAAAGCATGACCGAATTGGAATTACAACAATATCTGCTTTCCAAATATCCAAAGGAAAACGAGGAGTGTGAATGGAAAGAATTCAAGAACATGAAGAATGACTTCAACGGAAAAGAGAAGGATGATGTCATTTCTTATGTTTCCGCCTTGTCGAATATGGAAGGCGGACATTTGGTTATCGGTGTTGTTGACAATACTTTGGAGATTGTCGGTACTAACACATACAACTACGACAGACAAAAAGCAAAGCTCAGAATGACAGATTTGTGCGCCAACTTACCATCTGAAGGATTGCTGGTTGAAGATTTCATCACGGACGACTCGCACAAGACGGTATGGGTAATTCATATTCCAAAACACATGAAGCGTCGTCCTGTATATGCACATAGCAAGGCATGGCAGAGATTGGACGATTCGTTGGTGGAATTGACAGATTCTCGCCTTAATGTAATACTTGACGAGCAGGATTCCGCATACGATTGGACAGCACAAGCCATCAATGACGCTACGATAGACGACCTTGACTCCGATGCCATCATGCTTGCTCGCGAAGGCTATAAGCAACGCTATCCAAAGTTTGCAAAGGAGTGTGACTCTTGGAGTGATAAAGTGTTTCTTGACAAAGCGTGTTTGACCATAGACGGAAAGATTACGAAAGCCACACTATTACTTGTCGGCAAAGAGGAAAAAGCACATAAACTCAATCACATTGCGCAGATTGTATGGAAATGCTTTCAAGACGGACAAACCTTTGGGGACATCTACACTATACCATTCATACGGACCACGAGTGAGTTGCTGAACAGAATAAGGAATTATCGCTTCAAGATTTACCCGAAGAACTCGCTTATTCCTGCCGAGGTGTGGAAATATGATACGGAGAGCATTCTTGAAGGCCTTCATAATTCAATAGCTCATCAAAGGTACGAAAGCGACGCACGAATCATTGTTACGGAAGACAAGGACAAACTGACGTTCCTAAATGACGGTTACTTCTTTGAAGGAAACTATAGCCAATATATAACTGGTGAGAAAACACAAAGGCACTATCGCAACCCAGCACTGGTAAAAGCTATGGTAAATATCAAGATGATTGATACCCAAGGTTATGGCATTCACAAAATGTTTGTGAGCCAAAAGGAACGTTATCTGCCAATGCCTGATTATGACAAATCCACAGCAACAGAAGTGGTCTTGACCTTGCCTGGTACAGTTATTGATGAGAATTATAGTCTCTTACTATTAGAAAACAAAAATCTGTCTCTTACAGATGCAGTTCTGTTAGACTCTGTACAGAAAGGCAAGCGCATATCGCCAGAAGCTATTGCCATGCTCCGCAAGCGCAAACTGATAGAAGGTCGTTTACCACATATCTTCATAGCAAAGGATATTGCCCAAGTAACAGACCAGAAGATAGAATATTCCAAGCACAAGGGATTGGATGATAAGAAATGTGAGGCGTTGCTGCTTGATTCGTTGAAGGATCATGGTTCGTTGACGAAACCTGAAATAGTGCGTCTGCTTTGGGATGTGCTGCCTGACCAGTTGGACGACAAACAGAAGAACAATAAATTGGATTATTTGCTTAAACGATTAAGGAAAGCAGGAAAAATATGGACTGAAAGAAATGAAGTTACTTCTGTATGGCACCTCACGGAAAAATAGTTAAATTCCGTGAGGTTACAAGCACTTTTCCGTGAGGTATAAGCCAAATATGTAATATGTATTTGTGCTGACAATCAGTCTATTACAGTCACTGGTGAGCTTGCGGAAAATTTTTATTTCAGAAAAATTCCGTGAGGTTTCCGCACATAAGCCCTCAAAACAGACCACCCTCAATAAGTAGTGCCACTTCGCCGTTTCTTTTCTCCTTCCAGTCAAGGAGCTGTTGATATATTTTTCGCTTCATAGTAACGCCTTTTACACCTTTTTGAGATTTATTATAATGCAAATATACACCTTTTTGAGATTTATTGCAAGCATTACATTGAAAAACTATTAGTGATGCTATAAAACTGTGATTATGTTTCTATAAAGTCAACAAGTTTATGAACGTAAGTTCGATGTTAAAAGAATGTGGCTTTGTCTGCCAATGCAAATATCGCACAAGAGTAAAAATGTGTTACAAAAATAAAATTGATTATAGAGAATCAAGTGGCGGTTTTTGTCGGATTATGCAGGGCTGAAGGCACTCTAAAATATCAATAGAGCCTCTTTTGCACTCCAATACTTCTACTATTGGAACGCAAAAGAGGCTCTATCGTATCATAACAGTTGATGTTTTGCAACCTTAACAGGCTTGTTTCGCTATGCTGTTTGTTATGTCTGAAACCTAATAACAGCATAACGTATTGTGTGTTAGCGTGTTAAGCGTAAGTGTCCAAAACTCGAGAATTTTGCGCCAAAGATTTCTTTGTGCGCTGAACTGGCAGTATTGAGCGTTAGAAATGCAAATATTGTGACGTGTGAACCATCATTAAAAAATATTTTATTACCTTTGCATCGTTTTATAAAGCATTTTGCAATGGCTTCATGGCAAACCGAAGCATATTGAAAGCTGTCAGGATAACAATGAATACACATTAGATATGGATAACGTCAACGATTTTTTCGCCACGCTAAGCTCGTTTCTTTGGGGCTGGCCCATGATTGTACTGCTACTTGGTACGCACGTTTTTCTTACCGTCCGCTTGCGTTTCCCGCAACGTAAGCTGTTCACAGCCATCCGTATTTCCGTACAGCGCGACAAGTCGCAGAAGGGTGACGTGTCGCAGTTCGGGGCGCTTGCCACAGCCCTTGCCGCCACCATCGGCACCGGAAACATCATTGGCGTTGCCACTGCGGTGGCGTTAGGCGGTCCGGGAGCGGTGTTCTGGTGCTGGCTTACTGGCGTGTTCGGCATTTCGACGAAGTATTCCGAGGCGTTGCTTGCTATAAAATACCGTGTGAAGTCTGAAAGTGGACGCATGCTTGGTGGTCCGATGTATACTCTGGAACGTGGCTTGGGATGGCGTAAGATGGGAATGTTGTTTGCCGTGTTTACAGCCATTGCTGCTTTCGGCATCGGCTGTACGGTGCAGGCCAATGCCATTTCCACGATAATGCACGCCTCGTACGGCATCAGTACTGAGGTGAGTGGCGGCGTTCTGATGCTTCTTTCGGCGGCTGTTATCATCGGTGGCGTACGAAGCGTCTCGAAGGTCTGTAGCATGCTGGTGCCGCTTATGGCATTGCTTTATGTGCTGGGATGTATATTTATATTGTGTATGAATGCCGGTTATGTGATGCCTGCGCTCAGGCTGATAGTTTGTTCGGCATTCTCGCCGCAAGCCGCAGGTGGCGGTTTTGCAGGTGCCTCAGTCATCATGGCTGCCCGTTACGGCATTGCCCGCGGTCTGTTCAGCAACGAGTCAGGACTTGGTTCGGCTCCTATTGTCGCTGCCGCTGCCCGTACCAAGAATCCGGTACGCCAGGCTTTGGTTTCCTCCACAGGCACTTTCTGGGACACGGTGGTGATATGTGCGCTCACCGGACTCGTAATCGTAAGCAGCATCATTGCCTATCCTGACATCGACTATAGCAATGGCGCGGAGCTTACGAAGATGGCTTTCTCGAAGATCCCCGTCATCGGTCCGTTCATATTGAGCTTCGGATTGCTCACATTCGCTTTCAGCACCATTCTCGGTTGGGGCTATTATGGTGAGCGTGCTATGGAATATCTCAAGGGTAAGCGCTGGACTCACGCTTACCGCATGCTCTACATCGTTGCCGTTTTCGTCGGCAGCGTCGCCAATCTCACTATTGTGTGGAACATTGCCGACTGCATGAATGCGCTCATGGCCATCCCTAATCTTCTGTCCTTGATAGGTCTGAACGGCGTCATCGTACACGAAACGCGCAAGTATCTGTGGCGCGACCGGCTCGACCGCGAGATGAACGACTGACCTCAGCCTTCCTGCTCCCTTAATTGTCTTAGCAGAAATTCCTCCAGCGTCTTCTTGTCTGGCAGCTGCAGCATGTAGGTGGAGACGAAGAGATTGTTGTCCATGCCGGCGAGAGCGTACTCCACCATCTTCTTTCCCTTGCGTGTGCAGAGGAGGATGCCGATTGGAGGGTTGTCGCCAGGGCGCATCTCGTTCTCGCGGTAATGCGAGACGTATGCGTTGAGCTGTCCGAAGTTCTCGTAAGAGAATTCCTCGTTCTTCAGTTCTATGATTACGCCGCAATGCAGGATGCGGTTATAAAACACGAGGTCGGGATAATAATACTCGTCGTCAATGATAATGCGTTTTTGGCGGGCTTCGAAGCAGAAGCCCTTGCCGAGTTCGAGAATGAACTCTTGCAAGTGACTGATAAGCGCATCCTCCAAGTCGTGCTCGTCAACCACGTCCTGAGCCTTGAGTCCAAGAAACTCAAACGTGAACGGTTGGCGTATCTGCAATTCGGCTGTATCGTGTCCTTGAACGGAGGGCAGAGAGAGAAGCTTTTCAGGATTGGCGCTGATGCCAGCCCTAACATATAGGTTGGTGCTAATCTGACGACGAAGCTCACGGACAGACCATGTGCACTTGATGCACTCTTGCTCGTAGAAGTAGCGGGCGAGAGGATCAGACACTTTCATTATCTCATTTATATGAGAATAAGATAGTTTTGAAATGATAGTCTTTCCTGGAGCCTGGAATTTGCATGACACTGTCGGGCAAATGTTTGTTTGAAAGTTTTCAATAATCTGAGGATACATACGGTAGAAGTTACGTGCACTTTGAAAAGTGTTACGTGTCACTCCCTTCCTATTCACCTTCTCCTCCAGTTTCTTCAGCAGTTGCGTTCCATATTCCGCTCTGTCCTTGCCGTGCTGTTCAAACTCTACGATGTAATATCCGATGAGCCAGTTGCGCATTGTCTGCATGCGGTTTATGGCTTTCACCGTAGAAGAGAAAGCCGCGTCATGCGTGGTCTGGATAATGGAAGTCAGATCGTTGAAGGAATGCAGCTTGTTGCTCCAATCCTCAAAGGGAAGTTCCATGCCGTCATGGAGATATGTTGATACGTCGTTAGCCATATTCTTATTTGTTAGTATTCATGTCTGCAAATATACTCGAATTCGTCAAACCGCTCAAATCCCATTTGCTTTAATGCTTGCTTGCTGCGCTCCCGGTCTTCCGGTGTATTGAATTGAGGAATGAGCGGCAGGCGGATGATGATTTTGTCTTTATGCTTGGCATGGGTGGAGAGCCATACGAGGTTGTCTATGACTTGCTGGTTGCTCTTGCCCGTGTAGGCTTGATAGATGGCGGGGTTCATGTCCTTTATGTCGATGATGAAGGAATGGATGACGGGAACCACTTCCTCCAAGTTGCGGCGAGGCACGTTCAGACTTGTCTCCATCGTAAACTGCCATCCTTCCGGGCATTGTCCGCAAAACTCCTTGATGAAGGAGCTTCGCAAGAGCGGTTCGCCTCCACCGAAGCAGATGCCGCCTCCCGTAGCGAGGAAGTAGAGATTGTCCATCTCCACGTCCTTCATCAGGAGTTCCGCGTCCGTTTCCTTCCATACGTCTTCGGCTTCAAGGCATTGCGGATTGAGGCAGTACTTGCAATGTAGAGGACACCCGTGGAACGCCACGAGCGTGGTGACCCCCTCACCGTCTATCGTAAGGCGGTGGCGGTCGATGCAGATAAGTGGAACTGTTGTCATTTTATTCTGTTCGGAAAGATACGGGTACTGTGTATTTTGTCTTCACCGCTTTGCCGTTCTGTTTACCGGGATTCCATTTCGGCATACCTTTCACAATCTTAACAGCCACCTCGTCACATTCAGGCGTAAGGCTTCTCAATACCTTTACATCACTAATGCTTCCGTCCTCATTGATAACGAAGCCGACCATCACTCTGCCCTGAGCAGCTCCTTCACACATCTCTTTCGGATAATAGGTGTTGTCCTTGATGTATTGCATCAATGCTTTCTCGCCACCCGGAAATGAAGGCATCTCCTCGGCAGCACCGAATATCTTGCTGTTTGTTTCTTCCGGCTGACGGTATGGAGCAATCCCTAACAGTCTGGGGCTTTCCTCTTTTGCTGGCTTCTCCACTCTTGGCTTGGCATTATCCGAAACCGTTCTTTGTATCTTGCCGCTCGAGCAGGCAGTCATGGCAACTATTCCAGCAGCGACGCCTGCCACCTTGATAGCCGTTCCAGCCATCTGTCGGAGTCTCAACTCATACTCCAGGTCTTTCACTTCCTGCTCGCATTTCGGGCAAGTTCCCCTGCATTCGCCCTTGAAGTGACATTCCTCGGGTGAATATTCAATTCCGTTAGCATCCGCTATTTCCTTGCGGATAGCCTTAAGCGTATCGCAGATATTGCGTCCTCTGGTTTTCATATATAGTTGGTTTAGGTGTATTACATTTTATTTGCAAAAATAACATATTATCAGCAAAACTCTTTGTGATTTAGCTAATAATTCTTTGTATCTTTCCTCTATAAAACAAAAATGAATATCTCCGCAAAAGGTAACTAAAAATCGGTATAATTAAAATGAGGCGCACAAATTCCTTGACCCAAGCGCAAACAAGGGTCTACTCATATAGTTATACTTTCCTCTTCGAGTTTGTACTCAAACTGGCTTCCATA
>OLRA01000206.1_pt1 | contig 83566 bp, 90 predicted proteins | sample 1673011 | NCBI WGS metagenome assembly OLRA01 (sample SAMEA3136746, study PRJEB25190) | human gut metagenome | reverse complement strand
GTGTGTAACTTCGCAACAAACATCTGACAGTTTTTTTGTCCGATAGTAAAACAAATGTCAGAACAAGTCTTGACTATTACAGTTTATCTTTACCACCGAATTGTACAGAACGGTTTTTATCAACTCTGAATGTTCGTTAGGTTCTTTCCTTTTTTATTTCATTTCTATTAAAGATGTACAACCTCTAATATAAATAATTCGGGAGGACTTAATCTATTTTTGTTAATTCTAAATTTAACGAACTATTGTTTTTAAAACAACACAAAATTTATATACAAGTTATGATTGAGACTAATAGACTTCAAAAGCAACCTGCCGATCGTGTAATTTTCTTGGATTGGCTTCGTGTTATTGCCTGCCTCATGGTACTAACGGTACATGCATCGGAATGTATTTACTCTAATGATTATTCTTTTTCCTTTCCATCTGAGGTTGCTCGTTGGAGCGTTTGTTTAATTAACGGACTGATGCGTCCTGCTGTTCCTTTATTTCTGATTGCTTCCGCGTATTTATTGGTTCCCTTGAAAACGGATACAAGTACTTTCTTCCGTAAACGTTTCGTACGGGTTGTTCTTCCTTTTGCTTTTTGGCTTGTTATGTATGCCATTTTACCTGTTCTATGGGGAGAATATACCACATCTGATGTGCAAAATAACTTGTCTCGTATTTTAATCAACTTTATACCGCGTGCTTCCCATCTATGGTTTATTTATATGCTCCTCGGTATTTATTTGATTATGCCTGTTTTATCCTCTTGGCTAAAGGCTGTCAGTCGTCGTGAAGAAGAGTTCTTCCTGCTTCTTTGGTTGTTTACTACTTTGTTTTGGCATGCTCATGAGATTTTCGGTGATATTTTCGGTGAGTGTTGGTGGAATCCGTTTCCATTATTCCATTATGTTTCCGGATATGTTGGCTATGTAGTGATGGCAGATTATATTCGTAAATATCTGAACTGGTCTGTGAATAAAACGCTTTATGTGGCTCTTCCCTGTTTTTTGGTGGGATATTTGTTCTGTATTTGGTCATTCTATACACGCTCTTTCACAGTTGAAGCTGTGCGACAGTTGGATTTGAGTTGGCAAACCACATCGATCGCTCCTGTCTTAATGAGTTTTGGTGCTTTTATGCTCATCCGTAAGATTAACTATACGGGTAAAGTTTATAAGCTTGTTCGTGATATCTCTGCAATGAGCTATGGTATGTATCTTATGCATATGTTAATTTTACCGCATATTTTCGCCTTGTGCAATCCTGTGATGTCTCCACCGTTCACGATATTGGTTACGGCATTGGTTACATATCTTGTTTGTTATAGTATATCTAAGCTTATTTCATGTCTGAAATTTGGGAAATATATTGTCGGTTAGTTCTTTATCTATAGTCTTAATTTGATAAAAAGATAAAATAAAAGTTCTAAGAGGACAAGTTATTCCCTACCCGTTCAAATACAATAATCCCCCTACTGTTCAGCAAGGGGATTATTTATTACTGTTCCTGATGGTTCATGGCGTATTCTTCATGCCAGGCTAGAAAAGCCCTGGCGCTTTCTTCATTTATCGGCCGGGTGTCAATCCATTCTTTCCACTTATCGGCCAGTTCCGTCTGCGCTTCAACGAACTCTACCAATGTTATTTTCCCTTCTTGTTGGAGCTGTACAAGCTCTTCGTAACTTTTGTTTTGTAACTCTTTCATTATCATAATATTTAATATTTGAGTATTTGAGTATTTGAATATTTATAAATCTGGTATTTTAATTATACCGAGATTCTCTTCCCTGTACTTCCTAAAGTCCTCTATCAGCATTTCCAAGTCTTTAATAAATTCCGGACTGCATTCTTCTTTTGCCAGGGAATGGTAGTATTCCAATGTCTGCAATGCAAACTTATCTTTCCCTATCAGGGTGAATAATGGTATATCGTTTTTAAGTGCATTGCGGGCTAATATTACTTGATCTCTCATTTCTTATTCTTGTTTTGATGAATGTAATTCTTCAATCGCTCAAAAAATGATGAATATAGTTCATCACTTCCATGTTTTGGGAATTTGCTTACTCTTTTCTAGTTGGTCGGGATGATATTTCTCTTCCTCTTCCATCTGAAGCCGGACAGCAGCGGCCATGAGCTGTGATAATGGGACAATAGTAGTTCCGAATACGGCAAATGGCTCATATTCTCCCTTATCATTTTGGATATACTTTCTTTCCCCTAGAACAAAGTATCTCTCCTTTTTCCTTACTGCTGCCTGCCTGAGCATCTTTAAGGTGTTGTAGCCAAAAGAAAGAGTACGCATAGGGAAAGAGTCTACTCCTATTACAACATCCAGTTCCAATTTGAACTTATATTTCTTCTCTTCCATTATCTAAAGCCTATCGGATTACGCGGTTTTTCCTCTATTTTCTTCCGGGACTGAAGTTCGGCCAATGTCTGGTTGATTAGCTCCAGTTGCATTCGGGTATCATCATTGATGTCGTTATAGTCAGCAAATACTTCTTCCATGTAATCCTTCAACTCCTTCATCTGTTTTTCCAACTCCCCTACCCTGTCTACCGGCGGATTGGCTATCAGTTGACGGATGGCGACAAAAGCACGCATAATACTCATATTAACTTGTATAGCTGCCTTTGAATTTAAAACACTGCTAAGCATGGCAACTCCTAATTCCGTAAAAGCATAAGGAGAACGTCTCATACCCATCTTTATTGAATTGGACATCACAATTTGTGATTTCCAATTCAATGTTTCTTCTTTTGTCAGTTGAAACATGAATTCCTTTGGGAAACGCTCGATATTACGCTTCACCGCTTGGTTTAATACTCGTGTTTCCACTTCGTACATTTCTGCCAGATCAAAATCCAGCATCACCTTCTGTCCCCGGATCTCGTATATCTTGCTTTGGATTAATTGCAGCTCGGGCATATAATCTCTATTGTTAGTCAATGATTAATTACTATTTCCAATGAGATTGTTTAATATAAACATAGTTTAAAGCAATTCCGGATAAGCTCCACTCTGATTGTCCCAAGCTCAACTTTGTAGCCAATGCTTCATCCAAATCACAACGTAACAATACCCATTCGGAACTACCTTCAGCTTTCCAGTAAAGATGCACCATTGGCATACAATATCCTGTTCCATTTACCATGGGATATTCCCGTTTAACAGGAAATTTACATGGAATAGCGCCATGCCAAAACCGTACTGTTGGTTGCAAATCAATAGAAACACGTCCTATTTCATCCTGCCAGGTATTATCGTTCGTTGTATTCGTCCGTTTGGAACTAGGACGATAGCAATGTCCGGTATAATCAAATGTACGTTCCCAAACTGCTTTTATTTCGCCCTTTAGGGCAATACTACCTCTGTTGGATAGTATATAAGTAATATTGAAATTAGTATTGTAAGGGCAATAATGATTAACTACACCTGTGTTTATTTCATCTTCTACCTGTATCATCCGTAAAGCCGGGAGATTTGTCTGTTCCTTAACAGTAAAAATCATATCCTGTTTGGTAACATTATCCTTTCTATCTGCTTTGATCCAAGTAGTTTCTCCTTTCTTCCGGAAGAGTACACCCAGTTCATAAGTTCCGGTAGGAGCTGTGACATAAGAACGTGCTCCCGTATTCTTCATCATTACTCCATTCTCTACAGTGATGCTGCAAGGCTGGAATTTTTCTACAATATTACCGGCATTATCCATGAATACCATCCGGAAATCTCCTTCCCACTTATCAGGCATATTACCAGTAGCAGGGTCAAACCCCATCCAATAACCATAAAATCCCATCATGTATCCTTCATTACGGTAAATATCACTCCCATACGGTATCGCACCTGGCTCTATCGAAAAAAAATCCTTATCAGAAGTTCCCAATACTATATTATCCGTTTTACCAAAACTACTCCAGTGCGTCACATCAATAGGATATTCTTCCAAGTCAACCGGACTATTGTATCCACCTTTCAATGTTAAAGTATAGGTATATGCTTTTGCAGTCTCCCATTGATGAACCGCAGGTATCTGATAGGTTCTGTCCTCGCCGTCCACTCTTACCGTCAAAGATATTCCCTCGGCCGTACTGACCGGCAAAAGGATTGCTTCAACTATGACAGGATCTTTGCTGTCATCGACAATGAAGTTTCCACCGGCCTGATAACTTCCTTTCTCTTCGGCAGGTGTAAGCGCACCGGTAATAAGATTGTATTTAGCCTGTTTGTGAATCCCGTTCCAAGTAACTGACTCTATATGCCCGGCTCCCGGATAGTTATTCTTCTTGAAAGTAACACGCACCAATGAAAGGATGTGCTTCATCTTTACTTCTGCGCTGGCTGCACTTGTTCCGACAGTCGTAGCACCCGCCAGGTAATCCGTTTGTAAAGTCACATCAACAGGAATATTATCGTGGGTCTTGATACTTGACGAATAGGGAAAATAACAATATATGTTCTTCAAAGTAGAAGAAAGAGCGATAGCTCCCCCACTCCACGAAGCACCGTTGAACGTGAATTTCTTATTGAGACATGTATCGTTATAAAACAGACCGATCTCATCATCTCTCTGAAACTGAGAAACCGGAGCTTTTGTTGTCACCTCATCCATCATTTCTATACTTGTCGAGAACTTTAAGAATGTTGGTTCATTCTGTGGCTCATCGGGTTTGGGCGTAGGTGTAGGTTCAGGTTCCGGGAGGTTAGTGCTGTTTTCTTTATCACAGCCAGCAAACAGAGTAATGGCCAATAGACCGAATAATAATAGTTTTTTCATATCTTGTTTGTTCTAAAATTAATCATCCAATAATTCTATAGAATATCTGTGTTCACCAGGTCTTAGTCGGTTTATACGGACACTCGTTTTCACTTCATCAATGAGTTCTTTCAATTCCTTCAGGTTATTTAATCTTATAGTATAGTAATTATGATGCTTGTCTGCCTGATCATCCTCTTCATGATCCAATAAAGCCTTACTGTATGGTTTGATTTCATCATGACTTTCGTAATCCGAAGATCTGTATATATCGAAAATATATTTTTCATGCGGTATTCCTTGAAATGAAATAGAATCTTCGTCATCTAATCCCAATAAATAGCAATTATCAGATTTAGCTTGTATAATACATATATCAACTCTATAATTTTCAAGAATAGATAATAAATCATCCATATTATCTGTTTCAACCGTTTTTATCCATGTCTGCTTAGATAAATCTGGATTTCTTTCTGATAGTTTATACAGCTTAAACTTCATATCGTTTTAAATCCTGAGTGAAGATAATGAAACAATAAGCACAATTCCCACCACGCTCCAGCGGTAGATAAAAGAAGAGCAATAGCTCCTGCCACACTCCAAAGGAGTAGTATCCCCATGATTATCCTTTCAACTATATTATTAACAAGTTCCTTATTCATATTTTCTCATTTTGTAAAATACAACACAATACAATTAGCAGCAAACACTAAATACGCTAACCAATCTTTTATTTCTTTATTATTGACATCCTTATAATATACATTGACTAAAAAACGTTCAAGCAAATAGCCAATAGAGGCTACCATTATCAAAGCATTACCAATTCGTGTTATTGCTATTGGTATAGAGTCTATTCTTGGCAACAAGTTAAAATCAATCCTCAGAATTGAAAGGAGGATAAATGCAGCTATATAAATGTATATTCTATTCTTTTTTTTCTTCATAATCATTGTTTTTTACTTATCTTCTATAAACTCATCTTCATATACCCAAATATGCTTGCCACTCCCACAAATCTCCACTTCCCATTTGGTATCCCATTTCTCGATCAGGATAATGTTCCGATATCCTAAATAGGGTTCAATCAATGTCGCTGTTCTCATTATGCAAAGTGATTGGTAAATGTTAGTTCTCTCCCAATATAATTCTAAAACCGCCAACAACACTAATACTATAATGAAAGTTTTGAAAATGATTTTCGTATGTGTGGCAAACTTTAGACAGCCTTCAATACACAAAAATTCCAAGACCAAGAATATAGCATACATTATTGCACTCCTACCTATCATTAGTATTATATCTTCATGAGATAGTTCCGGTACGAAAGTTAAACTTCCAAAGTTTGTCAGCACGTCTATCGGTTTATTAAAGACAAACTTAGACATTTCACATCCCCATAGGGAAAGAAACGCAACCATATAGATAATTGCACGCATGCGTGCTTGCAACAACAATTCTATTGTACGTATATGGATTTGTTTTATAGTTTTCATATTATGAATGCTTGATGTTTCTAATATTTCTAATCAATTGGCGAATACTAATAATAAAAATTATAAAAGTTACCACTATCAAGGATATACCCAAATAGATATATCCGAAAGCATTTATTATTCCTAAAGACACTCCTATTACGAAAACTACATAACAGAAGACTTCTATATAATAAAGTATATAGGCTTCCTTTTGTTCCTTTGGAGATATTTCTTGTTCCTCTTCGATTTTTCTTTGTAGTTTAAAATCGAAGCAGCCTTCTTGCAGCACCTTAGAACCGCCTACTAAAGTATATGTCCCACTGAATGTACCTTTCTTAATATAAAGTTGCTCTGGTGAATATTGGCATTCAATATCTTTTTTTTCACCAGTGATTAGAGTGAGTTCATACTCATATCCCGTAACAATAGTTTGTTTCATGTGTGTTATGTTTTTTATTACTCTGCAAATATACAAATAAAATTTTTACGGGCAAATATACCCGTAATAAAAATTACTCACATACCCTATGTTTTGTAACATCTCAGTTATTGAACGGCTCTGAAATCAATTTCTACCCCTAAAGCATTACCTATACGACTCAATATCTCCAGACTTGGGTTGTATTTTCCAAGTTCTATTTTTCCAATATTAGATGAATCAATTCCGGTTAGCTGCGCTAACTGGAATTGTGACAGTCCCCTCTCCTTCCGGAGTTCGGCAATTCTTTTCCCTATGCGTATCTTATGATTAATTTCTGTTGCTTCCATATTCTAAAGTAAGTTAGTAATTAGCTTTGCCGGCATATTCAGTTTGGAGAACGCGAACCATTTCTTCCCCAAGTCTTTCAGGGATGCACCGATGTGATATACTTCGGTATCATCAATGATGAGGAAACGGTCATGGGAAAGTTTACATGTCCGGACATCGACTGGCGGATACTGGCTGTTGAACTTATCCAAGTCTAGCTGAAGCTGCGGAGTGATGCGCTGCGTATAGACAGTGGCCGTTACTCCCGACTGCCGTTTGCTCAGCATGAGAAGCACGCTCTCATCCACATAGTTGTCAATCAGCAGGAGTGACTTCCTGGCAGACTTGATAAGTTCTGAAGCGAACTTGTAGGCATCGAAAATCTGTCCGTCGAAGAAGATACCCTCAACAGGGGGAAGGGAAGTACGGACGAAGAAATCTACTTTATTCGTCAGTTCTTCCAGTTGCCGGTCATGCTTAGTCAGTCTTGAATCTATTTTACTCTCCAGTTGGTTAATACGTTGATTGATGGAATAACCTTTCAGTAGATAATCCTTCAATACTTTGTTGGCCCATTGGCGAAATTGAACACCTCTTTTACTTGAAACTCTGTAGCCAACTGATATTATCATATCAAGATTATAGAAATCAATATTACGGGATACATTTCTATTGCCCTCTTTACGAACTACTCGAATTTTTCGAGTAGTTGAATTTATGTCAAGTTCACCCGTATTATATATTTCCTTAATATGATAAGTAATAGTATGTTCTTTCACATCAAAAAGTGCCGCCATCTGAGCTTGTGTAAGCCAAACGGTTTCATCTTCTAACCGTACTTCCAGCTTCACTTCCTCATCCGGCTGGTATAATATAATTTCTCCTTGATCCATTTATCTTTATTTATTCATATATTCTAAAAGGGCTATTTTATCTTCCCTACTCGCCTTTTCCCAAACCAACGACCAGTTCTTATAATTGCCGTACCGGTCTATATTGTTATCGCTTACAGTTTGCCATGCTGAAGGGCTGTTTTTTTTCAGTTCATCAAGACATGCTTGTATAACTCATTGTCAAATTTCCCATAAATTAATTCACCGATGAAAGAGGTATTAATTGCTCTGTTGACAATTGCTGCCGTAACAGCATCAATAGCTTGTATTGCTTTCTGTGTGTTCATATATTTAATGTTAAATTTTGACTGATAGGGAAAATAAGCAGACTTTACAATGTTAACTCATAGTCTGTCTCAATAAGAAAGAATACTTCCTTTGTGTTTTTATAAACTCTACGTTTTGCACCGAGAGCTTTTAGCTTTCGATAAGAAATTGTGGCTTTCCTATCCTCTACGGAATCCACGCCATCAATAACTGTATGGATCTTGATATTCTTTTCAGTAACTTTCCATGCCATAATTTTTTCTCTATTAGTTATTAAAGTTCCATTCCACAATCCGCTTCAATCACCCGATTGTTTACCAGGTCAAAGGTGTCCTCTCCAGACAAAGATAACTCATTAATTCGCTCTATCTGCCGATTAAGGAAATAATCTGCATATTCGGAATAATTTCCTGTTTCGTAGAAAGAAATCAGGCCTTTCCTATAGTGCAATATATCCGCATCCCTTGCGGAATATACCGGGATCAAGTCAGCATTCATCATAACGATACTTTCCATCATACGTGAGGTACGCTTGTTCCCGTCTATGAAAGGCTGGAGCCTTGCTATATTACAATGCAGGTAGACTGCCTTTTCTAAAGGATTAACGTACAGTTCCTGGTTAAATAGTATCTCATTTAAGACAATCCGTATCTCCCGGATTTCTTTTGGTGGAACATATTCCGTACCGGTAATCTTGACCGCACGAGAACGTAACATCCCGGACTCTTCACTGGATACCAATTCGCTGGAGATGGATCGATGCAACCGGAACAAGGTACGTTCATCTATCCGTTCCTGATTATGCCCTTTATTGATATATTCCATTTCGGAAACAAAAGTGTTATAGAGGTTTTTCAACATCTTGGCATCTTCATATCTCTTTTCCGATGTGATATTATCCTTCAGGAGAGATTCTGTCTCCACATAGGTATAGGTGTTACCTTCTATCCTTCCGGAGTAATAACACCACACCACGGCCAGGTCTTTTATTTCAGAAGAAATAAGAGAAGAAAGCTTGGCATGTTTGTTCTTCAGGATGAAATCCGCCTTTTTCTTTTGTATGTCATTGAATATAGGTGTCATAATTTATTGTTTATGTATTTACTAATAGGGAATAGCTACTATTCATAGGCACGGAATCCAATCGGATTACGCGGTTTCTCCTCTATTTTCTTCCGGGACTGAAGTTCGGCCAATGTCTGGTTGATCAGCTCCAGCTGCATCCGGGTATCATCATTGATGTCGTTATAGTCAGCAAATACTTCTTCCATGTAATCCTTCAACTCCTTCATCTGTTTTTCCAACTCCCCTACCCTGTCTACCGGCGGATTGGCTATCAGTTGACGGATGGCGACAAAAGCACGCATGATATTGATATTAACTTGTATTGCGATATCACTATTCAATACTCCGGAAAGCATTGCCAAGCCTCCTTCAGTAAAAACAAAAGGTAATTTACGGGTACCGCCCCATCTTGATATCACAAATTGTGATTTCAAGTTATCCCATTCGCTCACCGTTAACTGAAACATAAAATCATCAGGAAACCTTCTAATATTACGTTTCACCGCTTGGTTTAATACTCGTGTTTCCACTTCGTACATTTCTGCCAGGTCAAAATCCAGCATTACCTTCTGTCCCCGTATCTCGTATATCTTGCTTTGGATTAATTGCAGTTCGTTCATTATTGTATTTTTAAACACCAATTTTTATACTGCTTCAATTTCATATTGTTTGTCTTTAATATTAGGCAAATACTGCTTAATACCATCAGAAACATCTATACCATATTTCTCTTTATACATAATTGGCTTCCAGTGGAACCAGATATATCCGCAGCTCGGCTTAATGTCAATTCCGAATTTATGAAGAAGAAAGCCATTAAATCCTTTGAATCTGCGTCTCCATTCTTTCATAAACTTTTCTGCAACTTTATCACATCGGTTTGGAGTGAAAAATATAATCCCATTTATTTGGTAGGGAACGACATGGTTAGGGTTGCAATATTCAGGAAATCGGATGTAGTCATAACTCCATAGACAAGAAAACGATGTTGCTGTCGCTCTTCTCGTAGAACTATCCATACCGTCTATCTCTATTGGAGTAACGCTGGATAACTCTTTAATCATTTGAACTATTATTTTCTTGTCATCAATCATCTGTTCATAAAACTGCTTGAATAGACTTTCAAGTTCGGTTCCTCGTATTCCTGTTGTGATCATACCGGTACATTTATTCATGTCAACACATGTTGTTGAACTATTTAAGGTCATTCATTTATTGACCATATTAGGAAGTCATACTTTTCAATTCTTTCAGTTTCTTTTCCAGATAGCAAAGTCCTTTCTCGTTAGCTCGCCGTCCTTCATGTTCTCATCCAGAAATTTACAGATAGCAATGTATGCAACCTCTCTCATATTTTATTTTACTTCTTCATGCTTTCTATCAACCTGTACAGTTCTTTGGTTTGAGGATATTTATCATCAAGATATTCTTCTATGATTGCACCCATTAACCTTGCAATACTTATGCGCTCACCTTTCTTTGCGGTACTATTCTTTAATTTCTTCAACTGTTCAAGACGGAATAGAGTCTCCGGTGTAAGAATGGCGTTTCTTAATAATGTTTCCGAATCACTATCATTGTTTTCCACAGCCGGAATGAACTCGCTTGTTGCTTTTTCATTTCTAACGACCGTCTCAGTAGTATCTTCCGGAGAGTTTCCCTCACTATTTTCCAGAGAGACAACCTCTTTGTTATCCACTTTAGGCTTATTCGATACGATTTCCTTCATATAGTTGGATATTCCCAAATCAGTTACTTTTTTGTTGGCCATAGTCTATTATTTTTTAAGATTATTCAACTGTTCAATTACACTTTCATCATCCGGGTGTTCTTCCAACCAAGCACTAAGAATTTTTTCTTTCCAATCCTCAGGTCTTGTTTCTCCTGTTATTTCCTCAGCAAGGCTTATGTAGTCCTCGGCGCCATTAGCATCTATACTATGTTCAAATATACTTTTATGCTTCAAAGGAGTCTCATCAAACTTAACATTCCGACGGATTTTAGTTTGGAATATCTTACCGGGATATGCCTGGTTAAAATATTCAAGTGTCTGCTTACTTATACGCGTGTTCTTGTCATACTTGATCACAAGAAATCCAAGTATATCCAGTTTATCATTAATGTTTTCTTTTACATCCTGGATTGAATCAAGGAGGTCTTGCATGCCCTGCAAAGAGAAACCGGAACATTCGGCCGGTATCAATACGCTGTCGCTGGCACTCATCGCATTATCATTCATTATACCGTCCTTAGGTGCGCAGTCTATCAGGATATAATCAAAATTTTCTTTGATTAAGGACAATTTCTTTGTTAGTATTCTTTCCCTATTCTTTCGTTTCATCAAATCTATTTCGATATCACGAAGTTTCTTATGGGCCGGAATGAAATAAAAACCCTTATAATGCTCATAAACAGGAATAGAACAGTCGTCTTGAGTTATCCACTCGTATATAGTACTATCGTTTTCTGTCTGGTCAAATCCCACAAGATTAGTTAGATTACATTGGGGATCTGTATCTATCATTAAAACCTTTTTCCCCATCAGCCAAAGGGCTGTTGCTAGATTTATTGTAGTGGTGGTTTTCCCGACTCCACCCTTGAAGTTTAAATCAGAAATTACTGTTGCCATATCATTCACATTTTGTTTTCTATATTTAATGCTTCAAATATAAATAATATATTTATTATTTAATACCATAACGTCATAGAATTACGATATTTTAATGTTTTAACTCTGAAATATCATCATATCAAAATAGTGTAACGTTATAATATTATAACTCTGCAATATTAAGGATATTTGACATTGCAACATCTTAACATTGCAATGTTTTAATATTGTAATATTACAACATTTAGATTATTTAATATTATAATATCATGATGCTGTAAGATTATTAAATTATTATATTGCAATATTATAATATAAAAAACAAAAGTTTACCCTAACAAAGACCGCGATATTATAATATTATAACATTGTAATATTGTAATATAACAATATATATCTATTACATATAAGATTATGCAAGGGATATGAAAAGAATGTATTCAAAAAATGCAGAATCCATTAATGATAGGGTAGGGGAGTAGTTATATTTGAAATATTATCTTTCCCTGCTTGTTCAGGATAACTTTGTACTATTTTTGCATTTTAATAGACAGAGCGAACAACGAATGGATCTTACAACAGCGATAACTAATTTCGAGAAGGAACTCCGTAACATAGGGTTCAGCGAAGCTGACGCTTTATTAATTCAGATAAACATAGGTGGTGAGAATTATATAAAGTGCAGCGGTAACTTGAACAACCTCACCGGGCCACAGATCACGATAAGAGGAAAGAGTGACAGCCTGGTTGAGTTTATGAACAAAGAAATAGCTATTGCCACAGTCAAAGAAAGCACCAAAAGCCTGCATCGGGACACGCTATCTTTATTGACAGACTTTTCGGCCGATATAAAGCTCCACGAAGTCACTAGCGAGTTCCTGCAAAAGCTGGAGATATACATGAGGGAAGAGTGTCAGCTATCTATCAATACCATAGCCCGGCATATGAAAACCCTCAAACGATATATCAATGTAGCCAGGAAGAAAGGTATCATTACAGCTTACCCTTTTCTTAATTACACAATAAAAACCGAACAGTCACATCGTGATGCGCTGACAGAAAAAGAACTGGAGAAGCTGGAGAACTACCGGGACCAATTGAAAGAACCTAATGAAACGTTGAACGCTTTTCTTTTTAGCTGCTATACTGGGTTACGGTATTCGGACATATGTGCATTTACAAAACAGAATATACGGACTATAAATAGGAAAAAATGGATTGTACTCCGTATGATCAAAACCAACAAAGAAGTTCGCATCCCCTTATCCACAATTTTTGAAGGCAAAGCCCTTAAACTGACAAAATCAATAGCCCGGTCGCGAGGTCTGCTATTCCACATGGAGAACAACCAACAGACAAATCGCATATTAAAAAGAATAGCCAAACAAGTAGGAATAAAAAAAATCACTTTTCATGTAGCAAGACATATCGCCCCGCCTTACTCATTGAGAACAAGAAACTTATAAAGATTGTCGGCTTCATAGGTAACGACTTAGAAACGAGCGTATTGCTCTTTTCTGTCTCATTTTGCATTATTGATAAGAACGCTTTTTGTATTGCAAATATAAGATTTATTTTTGGACTTCAGTTTGTCACCTGACAAAAAAAACAGGTTATTAACCATGAAATTTTTTAATGCTCATTCTGATAAATTTTTATAATGAAATCAATCGTTGACTCTTTGTAAATAGATGGTACACCATTCGGGACTATTCCATCCTTACCATATTGTTCTTCTTGTTTCTTATTCCTAAAATTATATATAGAATAGTCTGGATTACTCTTGATATTATTTTCGTTTATGATTCTCCATACATTATTTGAACTGATATTTGCTTTAGCTTTAATTGCATCTGCCAATTCTTTTGCAGATAGTGGATATTCTTTTAATCTATTTACTCGTTCTTTCTTTATTACCTCAACAGTATCAATCGGTTGAACTTCTCCAACCAGTTTTAAAGTTGGTGCTCCTTCTTTTTCATTGAATGACCCTTCTTTTATCCAATTTATGCCTTTAATTAATTTATCATCAACGACAAGAATTTGAGAATTATTCTTTGAAATAGCTCCCTTGTCTAAATCTAATATAGCAGCATTTTGAGGCCCCGATTTTCCTATTTTTGAAATTAAATCCATCCATTGTGAATTTTGTCTTTCTATTCTATGATTTATTATATCCTCTAATTCAGCATATTGAATTTTTTGAGTCCGTCCACCATATCTAAAATATATTTCACCGTTTCTTATCTCTCCCTCATCTTTTTTACAAATTATAGGCTTGATTTTGGCTTCTTCAATAAAGAAAAATCCAAAATTCATACCTTGTATTTCAACAACATCATGTTTCCATACGATATTCCCTGAAAATAAATCCAATAAAAAACCTGATATTTTTTCAGGATCAATTTTGTCAAATTGTTCACTTGATTTATCATTTAATCCTATAAGTTCTCGTTTTGGTCTATCCTTTACGCCAAAGATAAGCCATCCTCCTTTATTATTTGCAAATGCCGCGAAATCACGAAAATACTCAGACAAGCCTGCAAAGTTAAATGACTCTTTAAATTCTAAAGTTTGACTTTCTCTATGATATAAACTACCATCTTTCCTTAAACTAAGTAGATTTTTTATTTCATCTAGCAACATCATTATAGAATCTTTTTTAATTCTTCAATATCAGGTAGAGCTTTACGCAATTTTTCAGGCATGTCTGCAGAAGTAGTGTATGTGGCTACGCCCATAGGTTTGTTGTAGTCTTGAATGATATATTCTACATATTCTTTATCAGCCTCCTTGCAGAGTACAATTCCGATTGTAGGATTTTCATGAGGCTTTTTTATGTGGTCGTCAAGAATACGTAGGTAAGCCATCAGTTGGCCTAGGTATCCAGGCTTAAAAGCACCTGTCTTCAATTCCACACAAACCATTGCATTCAACTCTCTATTAAAGAAAAGTAAATCTGGAAAATGCTCTATGCCATACACTTCTAAGTGGTATTGATTTCCAATAAATGCAAAATCATGGCCAAAAGTCATAATAAAACGCTTAATGTTCTGTACAATCTGCTGTTCTACTACACGCTCATCTATATCGGCATTGTCACGTTCTCCAATTTCTTCCACATTGATAAAATCAAGCGCATATTCATCTTTGAACATCATCACCGCCTTTCTAGCTTCTCTTGCATTGAGAATAGTTCTTGTAAAGTTGTTTGGCAAAGATTTTTGGGTTTGATAAGCCTTATTTTCCATTAACCCCATAAGTGAATCTACAGAAAGATGTTCCTGCGCACAACGCTTTATATAATAGTAGCGTTCTTGTAAATCCTTTGTTTTGCTTAATATTCTCGAATGATGAGTAAAAGGAACAGCAAGAAATTCTGTCGCCGGAAAATCTGCTGTATTCGGAATGGCCATAGCATGATATATATCAATTGCAGCTGTTCCGGTAATCGGAATTACCGAATCTGCTTCATGTTCTAATTCGGTAATTGCAATTACCGAATTAGTATTTGCTGAGTTACAGGAACCATTATCCAGCATAATCCACGCCTCATAAAATTGTCGCATTTTTTTAAGGCTTTCTGCTGAGAAACCGCGTAGTCCTGGCAGTGTTTTTCTAAGATATTTACTTATACTATCAAGCGCTCCTGTACCCCATTTCCCTTTTCGTGAGTTTTGCGAAACATATTTACCAATACTAAAATAAACAGCCAATTGTATGCGATTTTCTCCTTTCAAGGCTTCATATTGTCCTTGGAGAATCGCAGTCTTAATAGTTTCCGCTGCTTCTGCATACATAGCAGAAATATTATTATATTCTTGGATCATGCTCTGCCTATTTAAGTATTTGCCTATTAAAGCTCCTCTGGTAAATCATCATCATTTGACGCTGAAGAAGTTTGAGTATTCATCATATCCAAGAATACTCTGAGAAATGATGATTCTTTAAAGAAAAAGTCTGGATTATCTTCCATTTTTTCTTTTATAAAATCGAATCCCCAATTTGCGTATCCTTCCATTTTGTCCATAAGAAGATCTACAGCTTTTCTAGCTGTCATTTCGCCTTTGTCAAGGGCAATGAAATCAATGTCTGTACGAGCGATGAGTGCCGCAAACATATATTCTCTCAGACGAGGATAAGGAATTCGACCATTCCTAGCCTCTTGATTTCCCCAGTTGCAGATGGCCCAACCAAATTTTTTGCGTTTAGCTTTATCTTCTACTAACGGTTTTTCTTGATTGTAATATAAACCGATAAAAAAAGCAATGATGAACACTTCATAACCAGCACCAAAAATTTTACCTCTGGCCTCTCCCCACTGTGTTATGCCTTTTCCATAATCACTAAAGACACTGATAATTGCGTCTTCGTATTTCTTTTCCCATTCGGGGTCACGTTTACCCCATAACTCGTATAAAGACTCCATTAACTATCTAATTTTTGTTACCTTTGTTCTGATTGTTGACAAATCACTTGCATTAAAATTTTCTGCTTTTTTGATACGGTAGACAGAGCAAGAAAGCTTATTAATGTCATCTTGGCGAATTTCGCCATCGGATATAAAATCCTTTGTAACTATTATACATTGTTTTTTTATATTGTCAATAACATTATAAAAGTCCTGTTCTTTAGCTTCCCCAAAAGACGAAGTTGCCGCATCGAAAATAAGAGGGTAATCTTCATCGCGCTTTTGATGTGTGAAATCTGATATAGCAAACAAAACTGATATATATTTAATGGTCTCCTGTGAACCTGAAGGATTCTTTATTTCAGTCTTATTTGAACTATATAGCTTTATGACAGTATTTCCGTCGGCCATTTTTATAAGCCGAACTAGTCCATGGAAATCTTTTGCACTAAGTTTTTCCATATAGACATTAGCTCTATCTTCCAATTCGTGCAAGAATTGGTTCAAGTTAAGTTCTTTGGCATTTCTAAAAGCTATGGCAATGGCCTTTAATGTGCGATTAACGTCACGACATACACGAACCATACTATTCCCAGGATCAAGTTCTTCATATTTATTGTTGACTTCCTCATACTGCTTTTCCAAACCCTCAAGTTCCTGTTTAAGCTGAACAAGGCGATTACCTGCGCGTTCTTTTTGCTCAAACAGTCCCTTTATATCTTTAAAATCTTTTTCAAGTACAGCTTCTGAAACATTTCCTGCCTGTATCAGCAAACGGGCTTTTTCGTCCTTAACCTCTTGAACATCCTCTTCCAGTTTCTTGATTTTTGCAGAAATAGTTTCATTGAGTTCTAGCCGTTCTTTAATTTCATTGGCAATACCTACAATCCTTTGTTCGTTAGTTCCTCCTAACGATATACTCATATTGTGAATTTCTTCTATATAAGAATTGCAAAACAATTGTTTTTGTTCAATCTTTTTCTTCTCCTCTTCATCTTTTGCCTTTTGTTCAAGATGTCGTTTGAACTCATTAAGTTTGTTGACCATAAAATCATATTCGGGACTTCCCTTATGTGCTGGACGACCACAAACCTTGCATACTTCATCATGTATCATCTCCTCCATAGTTTCTTGATCCGGGAGATACCAAGGTAATGCGGTTGCTCCGTTTGTGAGTGTTCCCAATATTTCTTTTTGAACTTCAAGTCGCCCGAGTTCTTTGGCTCGTATTTCTATGAAATCTTTCTCTTGCTTTCTCTTTTCCTTGGAGAGCATAGAGCTTTTCTCTTTAAATTCCTTAAGTATATTAGGGAACAGACATAGAATCCACATTTTATCCAACAGACTTGTATTCAAATTTACGCTGGCAAGCAAACCTCTGTGCCTATTAAGTTCTGTTTCTTTATTTTTTTCACGTTCAGATATTGTCTTGTACTTTTCAGAGGCTTCTTGATGTTCTTCCAGTTCTGATAGCCTTGTAGAGTAAATGGATATGGCACTTTCTTTCTCTCGAATATCTCTCTTCTTTTCTGAAATTTCACCAGCAAGTCTACTAATTTCTACTTGAAGTCTCTTTGATTCTTCTGCAATTTTCTTATCAGACTTTGATTCTTTATCGTATTGTTTTCTAGATAGTTCATCTAAATATTCTGACAAGTCAACAAGTTCATCAAATTTACGTACATCTGAATATTTGTCAACAAGTTCCTTTAGCGCTGTAGGATTGTCAAACACATTAAGCGTGGATTCTCCTTTGAACATACTAAATCTTTGTATGAATGCATCAAAGCATCTGTCCATAAGTAATTTACCACTTACTTGCTCTCGTTCAATTCCATTAGTCTCAAATCCTCTGAAACTGAAGTTAGAAGTTCGAAAACCATTTTCAGTTCTTTCGAACAAAAAAGATTTTTCTACGCTTTTTTCTCCATTATGCTCAAATACCATTGATACACTAAGAGTGTCTGAGTCTCCTACCTCCATTTTAGATTTGCGCATCTCAGAAACATTGTCTAATGAAGCGTTTTCTTTGGATGTGTCAAGTAGCCATTTTATAGCTTCAAAAAACGTACTCTTTCCATCACCATTATCTCCGATAATCAGAGTAAGACCATCGGAAAATTCAAATATACTTTCGCCGTAATAACTGCGGAAGTTCTTTATAGTTAATTCTTTGATTATCATACCTTAGTCTGAAGATACTGATTTATTTGATTGTATATTTCTTTATTTGTCGCCCCCTCTTTATAATGATGAATGATGGTAGCGACAGAATTTATCACATAGTTGTCTGAATCCATGGCCGTATAGATGTTCTCAGGGATTTCAGATAGAGTATAACCTCCATACTTCATCAGCTGCTCATCCATAAGAACAGCGACCATCATCTTGTCTTGATTTGTAATATATGCCATATCTAAAAAATTGAAAGATTATAATATTCAAGGATATCGTCCAACTCTTGTACAGAACTATATGCATTTTCACTAAGGAGTGCAAAGTCTTTTACTCGTCTTATTTCTCCGGCTAAGAGGTTGCGTTCCATATTAAATGATTCGGCGGCAGAACTGACTTCTGGAACAACCACTAAATCATGAATATAAGCAAATTTTTTATCTTTATGTGTACGTAGTATTCTGCCACGCCTTTGAATAAATTGACGAGGATTTCCCGTACTTGCACAGAAAATTGCAAGTTCACTCCTTGGTATATCTACACCTTCATCCAAGCACTTCATAGATGTTAGAACCTCTAAATCTCCATTCGCGAAAGCAGTTAAAATTTCATCTCTGTTTGTCGAGTCCGATGTAAACTTCTTGACAGTTGTAGTTGGACTTACTTCTTGCACAATACGAGTAAATTTATCAATAATGTGATTTGAAAAATCATCATCTTGTACTATATCTATGTCATCATATATATCGGAATTATTATCGTCTGGCCTATTCCCTTCGGGAACATAAACCAATGTGTACTTCAAGTCGCCTTTTTCTACAAAACGGTCATGTATAATTGAACGAAATACTTTTTCCTTATTTATTGCCTTATGGATTATGTGTTTCCGTTTTAGCAATAATATCTTCAAAATATCATCACTTTTTTTGAAGTCTTTCCGGCTGTTATTATACATTTTTGCAAGTTTCAAAGAAATCTTCATATATTCAGCCATTTCCGCATCAGTCAAACGGACAATATGGGGATAATAGTAGTATCGGCATAAGAACCCATTATCTATAGCCTCTTGCATTGTATATTCAAATGTGAATTTGTCACTCGCTCCAAAGAATTCATATAAGCGTGCCGTTCCCGCATCGTCGAACTGCCGTTCTGGCGTTGCGGACAGTCCAATTCTGCGCAGGAAGGGAATCCCATCAAGTTTATCTAGTATTCGTCCAGATCCCATATTGTGTGCTTCATCAGCAATTAATAATAATCGCTTTTTAGGTAATGTAGCGAATTCTTTGAATACTTTATCTCTTACGAATGATGCATATGTAGATATAATTACATATGATGCATTATCTGGATCAATAGTTTCTTTAAGTTTTATGCGGTCAATTTCAGACTGCCATGATGGATATTTAGAACATACTTTTACAATGTTATTGAAATAGAACTTACGACATTCCACTTCCCATTGTTCAACAAGTGTTATAGTTGGCACAAGTATTATAGCCTTATAATACCCTGACTTGTTATAAATCTGCAACAAGCAATTTAGTGATGTTAGTGTTTTGCCAGTTCCTGTAGCCATCGCAAATAGACCTTTTTGCTTATTGTTTTTCCAATTTTCGAAAGCTTGCACTTGATAGTCACGAGGACCTGAAGAATATGGGAAATGAGGCTCTGTCTTTTCCGTATAAGCCTTTATACGTTCATCTTCAATGTGTTTAATAACATTATTTACTTTGTTTTTAGCACGTTGTAAAGCCCTTTGTACAGACAAGGGGAGATTTGAAATTGATTGGTCAGAAAGCAGTTTCGCTTCGTCTTTAAGCAAGTCATTGAGTTCTTTATCTGGAAATGCAGATAAAATATTAGTTCGTATTTCTGTGGCATCAAGATACTCAACTGTATCGTTCTTTTCAAGAAATGTTTGTAGAAAGTCATCTTCGACATCCTCTACCTTAAATTTATCAGAAGGTGAATCCCAATCACAAAAGGCTGTAATGCTTTCACAATTCTCGATAAGCGCTGTCCGTGAAAAGTTACAGCTGCCATCAAAAGCAACTTTATTTGTTGCATCAGCAAACAGTCCACATTTTGTGTGAGATATTCCATTGCTCCCTTTGGGTGATATGATTTTTATTTGTATGCGCTCATTTTTAATCAACCACGCAATACAATCAAAGAAATGTCTTCCTCTTTCTGATAAAATTTCTTTGAGAGATACAAGATCTGTTAACGGTAATGCCGGGATAATATAATGCTCATTTTTAGCTTGCAGTAAAGCATATTTATCTTGTTCAAAAAGAATATCGTTAATTATTAAACGCATTCGTCCACCATTGTATAGAAAAGTGGCAAAACCGTCGGATAGAATATTTATAGCAGATGATGAGAAAAAGCCGAGTTTTAAGTCAAACCTTGTAGCATTGCACAAACAATCGGAGAAGAAACCTATAGGTTCCCACTCTCCATGCGATTTGTATCGCCTACTATTCGGCCATTTTACATCGTTTTTTAGCATATTCCTTTTATATAAAACAATTCATACAAAGAATTTCGTCGTTATCATCTATTTGACTAAGGAGAGTGCCATCTCCTTGCTTCTTTTGTGCCTGCTGTTTTCTTATAGCTTCCAGTTTAATTTGGCGTATTCTTTCTGGACGACATAATTCAGCTAGACTCTCAGATTGGTTCCAGGTATAACCGTCTTTTTCAAATTCCATGGCTTTCATATATAAATCTCTATGCTGTTCATAGAGCCATACCCATTCTATCTTTTGCTGGAAAAAACAAAAGTAACAACCAGAACGACTACGGTTATAAGTGCCAATTTGTCCATCCACCTCGAACTCAATAGGTTTATAATATCCAGGCACGCCAACACCACTGTTTTCTAGGATTGAGAAAACATCGTCTTTTATTATAATATCATCGTTATCTACTAGTGGAAATTTGTCTAATTGCCCTACAGGTAGAGATGTTGTTTTAAGAAATTCAAAGACGGCCTTATTGAATACTTTGACACCCAAATCAAGCAATGCATTGAGTTTCTTACTATAATAGAATTTTTTAGTTAGAGGTGTCTCTAAAATTCTGATGGCTTCGTCAAGGTCGTGAATATCAGGGCAGACATTTCTATAAATCTCAACAACTTTGGATATATTTTCTTTGTTGAAGAATAGATTAATTACATCTAGACTCCAGATATTACGTCTGAATGGAAATATTGCTTGAATATTTGGTTTTGTGGAAATGTATCCATCTCGTTCTTCGTCTCCACGTATTCCTACATAAGAAATGGCTGGCTCATCCCCAACAAATTTTTCCATTTCCTGAAGTTTCATCTTTTGCGTACACCACCTTGCTTGTGGCGAAGGAAGGAAATTACCACATGCTTTCAAGAAATGTTCAAATGGAGTCGGTTCTGTACTACCAGCGGCCGCACGAAGGCGAGTAATTCCCCCAAGGTACGATTCAAGACGATCGATTAGTATTTCGGTCTCTTCAAGCTCACAACCAGTGTCGGAATTATAATACTCAATCTTCAGATCTGGATACTTATCTTTCATATAAATAGCTAGAGCCGCACTATCTTTTCCTCCAGATATACCTAATATATGCCTTACTTTCATTAACTTAATCGCTTATTTAATAATTTTAATAACACACAAATATCCAAATCGGCATCCCCCGAAAGATTTTTGGTTATCTTTTCAATAATCTGATCCGCTTTACTTTTTTTAGAGTCCGGCAATATGTATGTTTTGAAATGTGACGCGACATTCTGATTTGATGCCAGATCTATATTATAAACTTCATCTTTGCCATTATCCAAAGCAGAAATAGATACAAACTGATCGAGTTCGTGAAACAAGAACACAATGTTGTCCAATAAGTATTCTTCTTCTTTATCTTTAATTTGAACAAGTCGTTTATCTATAACCACATTTGAAATTTTTTCAATAAACTCTCTCTTGGTGGTAGATGGAGCGAGTAAACGTTCGAGAAAAGTTCTACATTTTGTTGTCAGCAAATGCTTCTTCACCCCAGCATAGCGTTCTTCTATAGCTGGCTTATATTCTTCGTAAGTCTCAGGTAAAGATACTTGTTCAATAATATGTCGCTCAATTCGATCAATCAACATATCATAGCAAGTATTTAATTCCCTAACAGCACCTTTTATTAGTGTAATATAATTATCAAGTACATCATTATTCCCATTAAGTTCGCTATCTCGATAACCAAATGCTTGTGGAATATCTTCAAAAAAAGCCTTTTCAGGATCTTTTGCTGTTGCAAGAACATTACGGAACATAACAGTAGACTTATGTTCGAACTTGTTCGTGGATTTGGCGTAGTCATTAAGGTTCTTATAAAATACAAGGAACGGCTTGAATGTAGCAATGAACGATGATGTCGATAATTTAGTATCACTATTCTTATTCAAAAACTGTTGGTATTTCTTGAAGAATTCGGTTTTTATTCCATTGACATTAAAAGCCTTAATTGAGAAATCACCAGGTTTCTTTTGCAACAACTCAAAGAATTCCTTGTTGATACTCATGACAAAAGCTCCATTGCTATTATAAATAGCAAAATTTTGTTGACGAATAAACAAATATACTGGAATCCAGAATTCTAAAAAGCCTTGTTTTAGCTTGAAAGGTTGTGTTTTTAGAATCTTAATAAGTTCTATAATCTTCCTTGGCTTCTCAATAGTAGATGCTACAAATGACTCACACTCATTCCAAAGGTCTATTAGTTCTTCGCCGATTGGAGTATCAAGAACATATTGTCCTTCTTCATTAATACGATGGATACCTGTTTTGCGGAAAAGGGTATAATATATTGTTTTTTCTGGTGGAAATGAATCTTCCGGAAAACCAAAATCTTCTTTGTCGTGGTTTTCAATCATCGCATCAAGTAACTTTATCCGTGCTAATGAAATGGAAGAACTCAATTTCTGTTTATTAAATAATTCATTCTTTATAATAGGAGTAGATGAATACACCTCACGGCATATTTTAGTCAAAGTCTTATTGAGTTCTCTATATGACTTAACTTTTATGACTTCACCATTATATATCCATACCACTTTATCATTAGATGTGGTCATAATATCATTGATAGCAGCATTAAGTAATCCTTGCTCGTATTTAATATGATTTTGGACTTCTCTTCGTGCCACCCTATCATCTATGATTACATTTATTTGAATGAATGTGAGTTTTTGTATCTCATACAAATGACGTGTTATCTCGTCAACATTAAGGAATACAGCGTACAGATTGGCTACTTTACATTCTCGTGAAATAGCTAGTGTTCGTTCAAAACAACCATCTTCTAATGGAAATATCATTTGAACATAACCATCAATATCGTTTGCCGGATACATTATTTCAGGCTCATTTTTGGCAATAAATTCAAAGTATCGAGGAGTGCCATATTGATAGTATGCTTCCGATACGGCAAGAGCTCGCTGTTGTATGTATGGAGCAAGATCATCAACTGTTGCTTGAGGATATGGAACTATACTTGCAGCCTTGTATAGTTCATCTTCAAGATCAATGTCTGTTCCATCAAATAAAATGTATGAAGATTTGTATGAAGCATATCTTACTATTTTATGAATTTCAAGTTGTTTAAGTACTGCTTCTGGATTCTCAATATTCATAGCGAACCTTGCATAATCCATTAGTAATGACTTAGACAAACTCGTTGATGCTGTTCCAAATAAGTTGAGCATACCTATTGCCTTTACAATTTTTATAGCATCTTCGATATATTCATCTTTTAGTTCTCCACCTCCAACTCGTTCTATTGCCACTCTCATACTTGTCCATGCTGCTGTATCTGAATTTATTTCTGATAAAGCAGAGAAGAAATTATATATCAAATAATCATAGGCTATAGAAAGATTGTATGTGCAATTGTCTGTTTCAATAAAATCGTTTATAGAGTTACTACCTTCTGCTGTTAGAAATGAGAATAGAGTACGTTCATTTTGGCCATATTTCTGTATAGCTTTAGTAATACACATGGCAGAGAGCGTGTCTAGCGGCGAAAGTTTGTCAATAACATCTTCGGTTAGCGACTTATTTACAAAGTTGCTTGCAATAGCTGCAGATAGTATCCTTTTTTGAACAGCCTTTTTGTTGTCAGAAAGTCTAAACCGTCCTGATAATTGTTCAGATGCAAGATAGAGCAACTGTTCGACAGGCTCAGAAAAAACAATCTCTTTAAAACGTCCTTTAACTTTTGTCCATTCATTCCTTTGTGTTTCTGACAAACCAGTGGCATACGCCCCAAAATTCTGATGTAGCGTTGTTAGTAGAATGATTTGTCTTGTCGAAGTATTGACAAATTCTGCCAATCGCTGTAAAAAGTATAATTCTTTTTCTGGACTATTTTTGCTAGCGTGTTCAAGCACTTTGCCAAATTCATCTATAACTATCAGTAATAGCTTATTTTGTTTCTTGCAATTTTGGTATCGGTTGGAAAGTGCATTAAAAATATTTTTAGTATCAAGAGAATACCCACAGTTTAACTTATCCGCTAATAGATTTGATAAAGAATTGTAATCACCTAATATGTTTAGACATTCAAAACCGTCAAACTTCCCAAAAACACTTTTATCGGACACAAGTTCTGTTGTCCCTTCATTTAAGTCGCGTTCTAATGCCATCAAAAAACTTGACTTACCAGTTCCATATGTCCCTATTAAAGAGAATGTATGCATGCCAGCACGAAATGAAGAAATGATATTTCCTATAACCTGCTGTGCATTAGGCGTGACAATGTATTTGAAGTCCTTGTCTATACCATATTCAATATTTACAGATGGAGTGTATTTCATAATCTAGAATAGTATTGATTAAGGACTTCGTATTTGTCCAATTCATGTTTAAAAAAGAGATTTCGAATACCACTGTTGTCATTATAATCTATATAGTCCGGATACTTGGCAGCAATAGCCATAAGCTTTTCTAATATAATTCCAACAGGCATGCAGAATAGTAAACTAAGATATTGTATTTTATCAAATGACACAGTTTTGTCATTGCCTTTTATATCTATAATTGCAAATAGCATTATCTCATTGGGAAGAGATGTCGAATCAGTTTCAGCAAAACGATACCTGCCATCGTCAATAGGAATAATAAGGCTAAGTCCGATAAACATTGCTCCAAAATGCTCTAATTGCTTTAGGTTCGTTGGTGGAACGTATGTTTGTAGCATTACAGAGATATCCTTCTTTACAGTATTTTCATTGTAGACATTTTTCTGTTCAAGTACATTACATTTGCGATGTATAAAGCCCAACAACTGCTCTTTGTCAAACTCTCGACGTTCACGCTGAAATTCTGTAAAAGTCAGGTCATATATACTTGCAACATGCGTTGTTACAAGTTGATAATGCAAAAGCCATAATGTGCCAATATCCTCGCAGAATGGATCAAATCCATTATTGGAGAAAATTAAATGGGACAACATAGTAAGCTTGTCGCTATCAGTTAAAGCAAAGGCTTTCATCCAAAACCTTATCGATGCGACCATATTTTTCCCTACGCCCAATTCTACTACAGCATTGTCGTCAAGAAATGTGTGACCTTCGTTAAGATGATCAAATCCTTTCTTAAGCCATAATGGTTTGCAATGAAAGGATTCATGACCTGAAAAACTATATCTCATATACTATTCTTGCTTTTGCGGGAACAACACTTCATAACGAACTAGGTCGTCTAAATTAACGTTCAATAATTGAGCTATTCTCATAAATGTTTCTATAGGTGGTTGGCAAGTATTTGTCACCCACTTGGATACCGTTGTCGGAGATACTCCAAGTTGGTCACTTAACCACTTATTCGACTTGTTCTTCTCGGCAAGAACGACCTTTATCTTATTCAAGTGATAGTCCATTTATCTTATAATTTTTGTGCAAAGTTAGATATTTTGGATGAGAATATGTCGTGTTAGTTATAAAAAATATCGTTTACAGATAAATTTTAGCATATTCTTCAATCAAAATAGAAATAAACAAAGAACCTTACGGAAAAATAATCTTTAATAAAGTAAAAGTTGTGAAGCTGACTGTTCATCTGCTGACTTTTTCTGTTATTCAAGACTTACTCTGGTTGCTTCATGTCGGGAAAGGACAAGAACACCAAAATAAGTCTTGACTGTTACAACTAATTGAGACACTATTTTTTAGCCTCGTTAATAATAAACTTGTCCTTGATGGACTTCGCCTTGCTGTCCAGTTCTCTCGCGGCCTGTTCTTTCAGCCGTGCCTGCTCGGTCAGGGTGGCCTGTTTCCGTACCGCTTCCTCGTAGGCTTCCACGTCCTCAAGCATCTGTTTGATCAGTCCGTTATCCCGGTTCGGTCCAAAGAGGTTATCAAGTTCCGCGAGTTGCTCGGGGGTAGCCTCTCCTTTCATCTTGACATAACGGTACTTCAGATCATTATCTGCCTGCTCGTTATCTGTTCTCGCCGAAAAATAGAGAGCCACGGACAGGGCCACGATTGCCGCGAACATCACGGAAAAACTCCCAAGGATGTACGGGGATTCCAAGCTCAGGCTGAAATGATGGTTGATGTTGCTTGTCTTGACGGCATTCTTCCTGATTGTGTCATTGGTCTCATAAAACAGGGTTTCCACTTTCTCCTGGTTCTGCCGCTGTTCATTACGCATTTCCGACAAGACCTGTCCAAGCCTTTCCTGTGACGAGTTTTTCCTGTCCATGGAAACCATATCGTTCTTGATGGCGGCAAGACCTTCGTACACGCGAGCCAACAATTTACGGAATGTCTCATGGCCATTCCGGACTTCATTCAGCACGGACTCATCCTGTTTATTATTAACTGTCGGGCTGTTGCCTTCCGGCAAGGGGACGGACAACCCGTTGATTTTGTTCTCGATTCTTTCCAGGCATCCGAAGATGCTCTCGATATATTCTTCCAATTTCATATTCCTGTAATTTTAATGTTCATGAATAATTTGAATGGGAAAGGACGGACTACAATCCGAAACCTTTCCTTTTTTGTCGCTTCTTCCTGCGTCTGCGCAAGAGTTCTTCCTGTGGCAACGGTTCTTCGGGAGCGGTACCGTTTGTAGAACTGAACAGTCCAGGTCCCGTACTTTCGAGAAGATGCCCTCTGTCCGGTATCCTTTGCTGCACTTTCCGTTCTGATTCCTGTTGGGATTCCGAAGGCTTCCAGCCCAGCCGGGCATTCAGCCTGGCAAAGCTGAACTCCCGGCTGATCTGCGAAGCCTTGAAGGTCTGCCCGTCCTTGGTGAACCGGATTCCCTGTATGTCCTCCGGCCTTTTTATCTCCCTGGTACGCTTTACGAATTCCAGTCTGATGCCCCGGCGAAGCAGATAATCGTTGAACTCTTTCCATGTTCCGGAGCGCTTCAAAGCCGCCTTGACAGCATTGAAGATTTCATATTTCACACGCTCCGAAGCATGAAGTTTCTCCACATTAGTCTTGCCCTTGTCCTCGGCGTATGTCAGCCCGTACCTGTCCTTAAGCAGTTTCGTGGCGATTTCGTTACGCTTGTAATCGCCCTGGGAAGAGATTACCTTGCCGTCATACCCTATGCGGTTATAGACCAGGTGACAGTGCGGATTGTCTGTGTTATGGTGTCTTACCAGAATAAACTGAGTGTTTTTTATCCCCATCAGTTCCATGTATTCCCGGGCTATTTTAGCCATAAATTCATCCGTAAGTAAGGCCTTATCCTCAGGCTTGAAGCTCAATGCAATGTGTCCGACAGGCTGTTTTATCTTCGGATTAAGCTCACGCTGGTAGTTGAAACAGGCCGTTATTTCCCGGATATTCTCCAGCAGTACGCCATCGGAGTCGATGATTTCCGCGTTGTCCTTGCCCATCACGTAACGGATACAGCCGCCGAAGGATTTCCCTTTCTTGATCTTGCCAATCATGACGGCCTCCTTTCTCCGTGCCTGTACCGGACAATAATCTCCTTGAGTTTCTGAAGGAGTTCTGTCACCGTCCTTTGGGTACGGTGGAATCCGGCCTGATGGGACAGCCGGGTCAGCTGGTTCAGGTTGTTCGCCATCCCCGTAAGACTGCGTATGAAGGCAGTTTCCTCGGCAGAGTGCCTGACCGTTATTGTCGTCTCAAAGGCTGATACGCGAAGAAATTCCGCCAGCGTGAGGTTGGCCTGTCTGCTACGTCGGCATAGCCGCTCATAGTCTATCTTGGAGAATTTCACTGTAACGGCTTTGCTGAGTTTGCACACTCCGCTTACTTTGGGGCGTCCCCTCGGTCTGTTTTTCTTTCTGTCATTCATATTTTCTTCTTTTGATTTTTGATTATTCTTTTTCTCACAATCTGCGACCACCGGGAGCGGATTGTCTCCACTCTTTGGGAGTGGAGCGAGGTTTTCGGGATGCCCGAAAGATAACCTCGCTAACTCCCAAAACTGAAGTTTTGTCCATTACCCCCTCAGGTCGGCTACTGACTGTCTGAATACTGTAATGACTGGAGTCAGTAAGCAAGTCTGTCATTCTAGAAAATGTCACAACTTTCGCCACTGCTCGAAGTCTTCCGAATAGATTTCAAGGTGTTGCCGGGCGATGTTTTCAAGCAGTCCGGAAACGCTCATTTTACGTCCTCCCAACCTGCGGACAAACTCGTCCAGCCTGTCACGTACCTCGCCGCTTACGAACACGGACTTGCGGTCTTCGATTCTCGGAACCTGAAGAAAGGCTTTCCTATATTCCTCCAGAGAAAGTTTTCTCTGCCTGCTGCTTATACGTCGCTGAAATGTAGAAACAGCTTCCTCTTTTCCGGTTGATGGTTGTTGGAACTCGGATGTGGTGTCGGTCTGTTCTACCGTTCCTTCTGACTTCTCTTTTCCGGTATCATTCAAGGATGATTCCATGGCAGTTTCAATGCTGCCATCTGACGGGAGTATGAATGACATGTCCGTACCTGTCATAGCCTTCCATTCTTCTTTGGTCAATTTCTTTTTTGTTACCATACATTTTTGATTTTAATCGGTTTACTCACTGGTCTCGGTGCGCACCTTGACTTGTTGTCGTGAGCAAAGGAAGTGTGTATGGTAAACAGAATCAAGCAAATGGAGATACCGTGGCAATTATGTTACCCTATGCACAATATAGATTGGGCGGTCGGTGCTTCCTGCCGTGATTTGCCGGAGTGATTATTCCATACCGGATTGTTCAAGCGGATTTCGTTTATGAAGAAGGCTCATTGTATGCAGCTGATATGTAACATGATGTCATTCCGGGCAACGCATCGTCACCGGTCTGAAAATCCATTGCAGTGTGATTTCTACTGCTTTTATTTGCAGTGGGAACAGGGAAAACGGTCACGTTTCCAGCCGAGAATAGGCCGATGATACATGATGGAATATCGGCTGTAAAAGACCTGTTCTGTTCCGGAATTTTGAATATATGTTTAACTGAAAATAAGGAAGACAATGGAAATCATCAGCTTTGAAAAAAGGACTTTCGAGGAGATTGCCGCCAAACTGGATCACTTCGTGCAGCGGGTGGAAAGTCTGTGCCGTGAATACGGCGGGAAGGAAACAAGTGAATGGATGGACAACCACGAGGTCTGCCGCAGGTTGCGTATCAGCCCGAGAACCTTGCAGACCCTGAGGGATAACGGGACGCTTGCCTTTACCAAAATCGGGAACCGGACTTACTACCGTCTTGATGATGTGGAACGGGTAGTCGGAAACGTGGAGGACAAACGTAAGGAAGCCCGCTGGAAAGGCAAGACCATTTGAGTGAGTTTCAAGAATAATGTATAACCCAATATCAAACGCGTATGAGTAATGAAATCAGAGAAAAGGACCATGAGTGGGTAAAGACGTTCCACTCGAATTTCGACAGGCTGCTGGCCCTGCTCGAAAAAGTGTTGGAGAAACGGCAACCGTCTGCCTATGGCGATGAACTGCTGACGGACAAGGAAGTGGCATACCTGCTGAAAGTAAGCCGGAGGACTTTGCAGGACTACCGCAACAACGGCATTTTGCCTTATACACAGGTAGGCGGCAAGATTCTCTACCGGGCTTCCGACATAGAAAAGACACTGATGAAAGGCTACAAGGAGGCGTACAGATACAAAAGGAGGTAATGTCCCAAACGTCCCACAAAGAACACGCAAGGATTTTGATTTTTCTGGAGGGAGCGCAGTTGACCGCCTGCCCATTTAAGTTGTGTTTCTATAAAATAGCCTTCCAAAATGATAAAATAACAGCATATAGAATTGGGCCCTATTTGAACCAATCTATATGCTGTTTTGTCTTTTTCTTCTGACTTTTCCGTCAGTCGCTTGTTTCCGCTGCCGTCGGCGTCCATTGTACAGACGTGAAAGGGAAAAGGTTTTCGGGCTGAATACGCTCTGAAAGAGGAAGATTCTGCCCGAAACGGCACAGCCGCTCGACCTTTTCGCTTTCAATAGAGTCTGTACTAACTTCTATGGACGGCGAGGAAATGGGCGACTGACAAGTTATATTATCTTTATAATTTCATTTTCCAACTATAGCACCATTCTCTTAATCTTTTAATGGCCTCATCATTATTTAAATAATCAAGATCTGGCAAACTCAATATTTTTATTCGAGTATGTGCGTCTATTTTTTCTAATTCTTTTGTTGCTGCTAAATACGGTATCATAGGAGTAGGTATTAAAACACATACACGATATTTAAATTTAAGCTCAAGCGTATATATTACAAAAAATCCACGATATTTATTATCCTGTGTCAAATATATGCCATCTGGAATCGAAATATTCTGTATAGTTCTTACAAGTAAGAACTATACGTTTCCCTCCTAAAGAATGTTGTGGAACATCCTCTTCTGTAAGTACATTCCTAACATCCTGTTCTTTGTAGGTATTCAAACACAAAGGACATAAATAATCGCCTTCAATATTAATATTATATGCTACTAATTTATTAATATTGTTATGCATATTTATATAATACACCTTTCTATCCATAAATATTACGCTTTTATGTGGATTATCACAAATATACAGATTTGATTATTACCGAGTAAATATCTTTGTATCAATTCTATTTTTTATCAGTTTATCCATATCCTCTGAAATCTTATCATCTGTAACTTTTGCGTATCCTTGTGTAGTTTTGATATTTGTATGTCCCATCATCTTTGAGATGCTTTCCATGGAAACTCCGGCAGAAACCATCATGGTACCGAAAGTATGACGGCTTTGATGGTATGACAAGTTATGCTTGAACTGAAGCGAAAATCCCAATTCATGTATCTCAAACCAAATCATACTCCGTATGGGTAACGGGAAGATAGGCTTACTATCATCTGTCGTATTATACAAGGACATAATCTGCTCAGCTACCGGATGCAATGGTATAAATGACTCAACGCTTGTTTTCTTGCGGTATGTTCTGATATATTTCCGTCCTTCCGCAGTTGTACCTATATGATGCGGATAGAGATTGCGTACATCAACGTAAGCCAAACCGCAAAAACATGAAAATATAAAGGTTCTTCTTGCAAGTTCCTGTAGTGGATCCGGTTTTGGATGGCTCATTATCTCCTGAAGCTGGTTCTTACTTATATACATGAGCTTTGTAGGTGCCTTCTTTTCATATTTTATATCATCCAAAGGATTATATCTCAAGATTCCGTTGTCAACAGCAAGATAGACCAGACGTTTCAGCCAGCAAAGACAATGGTTACGGTATGATGGTTTATGAGGGTAATTTGTTTTCAGATACAAAATGAAATTGGCGCCAAACTCTTCGGTAATATCTGTAAAAAGCATGTCCTCCTTACCCAGAGAACGGATGTATTCCCCCAGATAGTAATGATACATTTTTGATTGCCTGTAACTGGAGGTTGAATCTATTTGAATGGAACGGATTTTCAGATTTTCCCGTTCCACCTCCCCTGCCTGTAATATGTACTTCGGGATGTCGGCAGTTCCTGTCATGGCTGTTTTCAGAAGTTCCGCACTGATAACTCCATTCACTTTCAATAGTTCAGCATAAGTTTCATCTACGCGTTTTTTATATTCACAAAGCATTCCGTTCAGTCTGTTGTTTTTGACTTCTCCTTTCTTGCTGTTCCACTCTTCCGGCTCGCAATATAACCCGGTCGATAATGCAACAGCCTTTCCGTCTATTGTAATACGACACATGATTGATGTGGTCCCGTCAGATTTGACTTTACCACGGTTTATATAATATAGTTGCTTATATGTACTTCTCATGATTCTTTCTTTTTTGATTTTATAATACCAGTTTCATATCACTTGTTGCTTCGATGAATTTATCCATATCCTCAAAAAGTTTTTTAGGAGTTACCCTTGCATAAAGCTGGGTAGTAGTCAGATTGGTATGGCCCAGCATTTTGCTGATTGTTTCAATGGGAACACCAGCCTCAAGGGTTATCAAACTTCCGAAGGTATGTCTTCCCATGTGATAGACCAAATCACAGCTTATGCCAGCCAAATCACGCAAACCTTTCATGTGCCGTCGCATATTGGGATGGTGTATCATCGGGAAAAGCTCTTCCCTTTCATCCGAACGATATTTTTCTATTAGAGCGATAGCCTCCGGTAGCAATTTGACGCGTGCCTGATAATCATTTTTCTTTCTCAGATACTTTAACCACAAATCACCCTTATCATCCTTGTATATATTCTCTCGGGTAATTGAAACCGCATCCGCATATGGGACTCCTGTATAACAGGCGAAGAGGAACAAATCCCTGGCTATGTTATGAGTGACTCTTTCCGGTGGTATTACGACATCACGGATTTTCTCAAAATCTTCGCGGCTCAAAGCCCGTGGTGGTTTACGGTGCTCTTGGGGTAGTTTGAAATTCACAAAATAACGCTTTTCCGCATATCCTTCCTTAAATGCCATCCGGCAGATTTTCTTCAGGATGGCCAGATAATGTCTTGCCGTATCTACCGCAAGTCCTTTGTCCTTCATAATATAATCTTGAAACTCCCAAGGGATGTGTTCATTCAACTGACCAAAAGCGACATCACTTGTCTTGAATCGTTTTTGAATATATTCACCAAGATACCTGCGGGTGTAAATGTATGTTGACATGGAGCTTTTCGCCACATCGATACCGATTCTTGAGCGCATATCCTCTATATGCATATCAAGCCGTTTCAACAGAGTCATCTGGGTTTCAACACTTCCCTGCAAAAGCTCTTTGACAGCAGTTGCGTCAAAATCAATCTTACGTTCAACAAGTGAATCAAATGCAGAATTGACCGAAAGCAAGAGCCGGTCAATTTTCGCATTAATATCAACTGCTTCTTTACTCTTTCCATTCAGTCGGCTTTCTCTTGGATTCCATAACTCCGGAGTACATGACAGCTTACAACTGAATTGCGCCATCGTGTTGTTTACCGTTATTCGCCCCATTATCGGAGCCTTCCTAAATTTATCTAAACCGCTCTTTTTCAGGTAGAGCAACACCTTGAATTTTTCTACTTTCATACGCTTATTATTTAATGGCAAAATTACCTATTTCATAAGCGTCCTTTGGTATGCAAAATGCTGACATATAGTGAATAATAGCCTCTGTGACAGATTCTGTATTGTTCAGTCTGTTACCTATTCGGTTCAGGTAACTGGGCAGCTAACACTCTGGTAACTGAACACCTGCAATATCCTGTCCATTTTTGCTTTCCCTTATCTCAGCAAAAAACGGAAGTTTTGCTCATATTCAACCAATTACATTTTTCTTTCTCATCCCTTCATCTGCTTGCTTCCTATATTCTGTTTCATTGCTTCCGGCATACATGTGGTACATTGTTATTATATAGAGGTGTCAGCATCACCACAGTCCAAGCGATACTCGGCCATCAGAGTGTGAAAACAACCCAGATATATAGTGCGGTTACAGACCTGACTATGGAACGCGAGCTGAAAAAAGCAAATGGGAAAAGGCGAGTAGGGAAAGGGAGAAGATAACAAGGATAGGGTAGGGGAGGCACCCTGTGCTACAAAACTAACAGAACTCTGACGGCGAAATTTTTGGAGTTAATTCCTAAAACTTTCTATTTTGATGCTGGACAGGGTGGCTCTGTATCTGACATACGTGTTACATTTTGTTTAGGTGATCCAGAAATAACAGTTATGGCACAACCTGATGCTGGATGGGAAATAGAGTATTGGGAAGCAATGGTAAATGGAAAATGGAAAATGGTTGCTGATCGAGAATATTTTACTGTTGATGATGAATTATATAAAGAATATGAGGATCGTACTACCTTTTATTTAGTTTTTCAGATGGCCAGTTCGGGAACACCAATCAACAATATTATGATAAACAGTGTTCGACATACTGGGCCAGGATTCGAATTTACGGTAGTTTCGACTTACAATACAGAAGTAGACATCGAAGCCGATTTTTCCGTAACCTACGATTTTGCCTATTTAGATACTGAGAATAATTGGCATACAGTAAAAAATGTAACTGATACTCAGAACTACTACAAATTGGAGAAAGGAAAAAATAAGTGGACTGTATTTATTCCCTATTCAGAATACAGGGGAACAGGAACCGGAGCATTAGATACAGATACATACAATATAAAGTGGGAGTTCTCTGGTAATAATGGTAGTGGAGATGTTGGAATAATAATGGGCAATTATAGGTATTATTTCGTTTCTGAGTCAGGAAAACTGTAATTCTTCCTACTCGAGGCTGTAATTTAAACTGTGCCTTAATGGAAAAGAATAAAATATTAACTTTGCTAACACAGTTTAAATTAGCCTCGTATTATGCGCAAATGACTTATAAGGTAGTTGAAGAGGTTCCTCTCAAAAAGGGCATTTTCCCTACCCCTTCAAAAACAATAATCCCCTTACCCTGCGTGAAGTAAGGGGATTATTGCTTACTGTTTTAACTAGAAAGTGTAATTGAGCTCCAGCTAATCATATCATCTTTTATAATATATAAAATCAACATAAATAGTACGGTTCTCCGTTGCTTTAAATGTATATGTATCATTTGTAGTATTAATATCTCCATTAGAAGCCTTATATATAACATGATCACTGTTATAGAAGCCTTTGATATAATACCACCATGATTCAGTTCCATAATCACTATCATGGTTCCCCTCGTCACCTTTTGCATAAACAGTCACAGTCTCACCGTAGTTTACGGTAAGATTATCAATAATTAAAGTGGGATTTGGTGAAAAACCAACCATACCATGCAGTTGAGTATACCAGTTATTGGAATTCCACGTACTTGATATAACAGTTATAGTGCAAGTTTTTGTAGATGAATTGGCAAAATTATAATAAAAAGTCGTATTATTTGGATACCGTTTACCCATAATAGAATTAAGGGTAAATACACCATCCTGATCTGAAGGTATAGTTGTACCATTTACTTCCCATTTATCAACTAATGTCGCATAATGAGTTCCTGGTACTATATAGTAGGTTTTACCATTCTCTAAATCTTTCATAGAAAATGTAATTGAAATAGCATTTTCTTGAGGCCCATCATCCAGCGCTATCCAACCATCACCGTTTACTATAAAGTGAAAAGTCTTACTTTCCAAAAATTTCGCCGTCAGAGTTCTGTTAGATTTAAAACATCATTCTTCTTATCCGTAATAAATCCCCAACCTGCAATGTGTTTGCATCCCCACTAGCTTACATTTGCACAAACCCGTAATAGAAACTAATATGAGTAATCAAGCAATCCCTTCATTAGAGAAGTATGCAAATCTAATGATTGAAAAGATGAAAGAGGTAGAAGCTTCAGATTGGCGCAAGCCCTGGTTCTCTCAGCAATTTAGAGGATTACCTCAAAACTTATCCGGCAGGAAATATAATAATCTCAATAAAGCTATGTTATATTTCCTCTGTGAAAAATACAATTATCAAATACCTGTATTTCTGACTTTTGCTCAGGCACAAAAAGAGAATGTGCTTATCATAAAAGGTCAATCGTCTTTCCCTGTAAGTTATTACGAACTAAATATAAAAAATTTAATAACCGGTGAACGGGTTACAAAAGAATTTTATAACAGTTTGAATAAAATCGAACAGAAAAAGTATAAAGTAATTCCATTTTTGAGATACTTCAATGTGTTTAATCTCGATCAGACCAACTTCGCTGAGAAATATCCTGAGAAATGGGAGATTATAAAGAAACGGTTCTGTTTCACCGAACCCGTCAATGATGGATATCGGAACCAGTTAATAGATCAAACCATAGAAAAGCAAACATGGGTTTGCCCCATTGAATTAAAAGAGCAGAATCACGCCTTTTATTCTCCAGGAACCGATTCTATTACTTTACCTACAATAAAACAGTTTTCCAACGGCAAAGAATTTTATTATACCGCATTGCACGAAATGGCTCATTCCACCGGCCACCCCGAAAGGCTAGCTCGCAAGTTCGGCTATCAAGGAACTTTCCTGTACGCCCATGAAGAACTTATAGCCGAATTATCAAGTGCAGTAACTGGTAGAGACCTGGGATTAGCTGTTCTACCTAGAAAAGAGAATGCACAATATTTGAAAGGATGGCTATCAGAAATAACCAATGATTCAAAATATATATTGAACATTCTTCAGGATGTCAATAAAGCCGTAACAATGATAGAAGAGGGGATAGGTTTAAATGCCGAACAAAGCACCACCCAAGAAGTCATAAACTCTCCAACTCCTGTTATGACAGAAGATGAATATCTTGCCTCAAAAGGATATAGAGATTCTTTCTATTCAGAGCCAGTTCTACATAAAGGAATACAAAAAACAGCACGCCAGCAAGAAAGATTATCAAGCATCAATATTGAAAAAAATAAAACCTATTTAACTGAACGCAGCACCATCAAAGAGGAATACCAAAACCTACTTGACAGGGGAGAGATACGCCAACCAACCAGAATAGAGCGAATTATTAAGGCCGCTAATGGACATTCTGATTTAGAGAGTACACAAGCTGCAAGACGTATTGTTTTAGCTGAAGGTATATCCTGGCAACCAGAAAGGAGCGACTTACCTGTCATTTGCCAATATTACTACGACACCAGACAGCAACTTCATGCCAGATTTTTCCAAGAAGGACACATATATGATCATCTGGTATGGCATGATAAAGAAAAATACATTCTTTGCACCGGCTCTAGAGCTACCGGCAATTATACAGAGCATATATTGCCACCCGAAGAAATACTACAGATAAACAAACTGAATGGTAACATGAGCCAAGTAGAGATTCAATCTTCCGGCTGCAAAAGTCTGATTGGTGATGTATCTCATTCTTCCGATCAAGGACAAATCAGTAGTTACCGCATCCTGGATAAGTCCACAGGCAAGATGGAACCTTTGAATATAGATAATATCGATCTAAGAATGCAGCCACCTGAAGCACTAAAAAAGTTGTTGTCCGGGCAACAGGCAGAAATGACCACCAAGTCTGGTATTACTCAGATGATGGGATTGAGTAAATCACCGGCCGGCTGGACGCTTCAAGTCGGGAAACAATCTTTTAATGTTGTAGATAATTCTATTGAAATATAAATCAATAATCATATAAGATGCTTATGAAATCACTAAAAGAACTCATCAATGACATTTTCAACTTGCATAACAGAAAAGAGTTAGAAAACATCCGGAAAGATCCTGCTATTATTAAAGAAATAGCTAATCCAACAGAAGCACAACAATTGGCTGCCATAAGAAGTTCTTCTCATATAATAAGATATATAAAAGAACCTACAAAAAAGGTACGATTTACCGCTTTAAAAGATAATATATATAATTATCCTTATATAAAAAATCTAACAGAAAAGGAACAATTATATCTTGTAAAACAAGGTATTGGAATAGAAAACATCAAAAATCCAGTAGAAAAAGTACAATTATATGCCTTACAATGGAGAAGAACCTCCATCAGTGACATTAAAAACCCTACAGAAAAAGCACAACTTATAACTATAAAAAAAGACAAAGAATTATTCTTATATATTAAAAATCCAACTATTGATGTATGCCAAAAAGTAGCAAAAGCATATTGTGGCAATATAGTAATACCAGCGGATCGCAAAATTATAAAGCCAACAAAAAAGCTAGTTCATAGCCTACAGGAGCTTGAAGGTTATGTTCACATAAAAGAAATGAGTATTGATTATAATAAAGGGAATAAATATATCAATAATGAATCAGATAAAATAATGAATTGGAAGGAACAAAAACAGAAACAGATTATAGATAATTATAAATATGAAATTGGTATTACAAAAGAAAAAGGGATAGAACCCAATATTAAAATAGAAGAATCCAGTATTCAACAAGAAAATGGCAATAAACAAGTCAATACAAAAATTGATTCTTTAAACAAATCTCAAGATAACTATAATATAGAAACACTTCCCAATAAAGAAATCATAGGAACCATCTCATATTATGGTTTTAATGGTGAAGTACGTGAAGTTATTGAATACGATAATGCTGAAAATTATCTGAAAGCAATAGAGCATGAACTTGACTGTAATCCCGCAGGTTTCAGATATAAAACATTGACAAGCAATCCTGAAGTAAAAAAAACAGTGGATAATCTTGCTTATGGTATATATGGTATGAATAATCCACATAACATAGGATCTTCTATCCCTACCAGTTCTTCTACTAATGAGCAGATACTTCAATCTTCCGAATGTAGAACCCTGATCAGTGAAATAGGTCCGGACAAACAAATAAGCGGCTATCATATCCTGGATAAGTCCACAGGCAAGATGGAACCTTTGAATATAAATAATATCGATCTAAGAATGCAGCCACCTGAAGCACTAAAAAAGTTGTTGTCCGGGCAACAGGCAGAAATGACCACCAAGTCTGGTATTACTCAGATGATGGGATTGAGTAAATCACCAGTCGGCTGGACGCTTCAAGTCGGAAAACAGATTTTTAATATGGCAGACTCATCTGCAGAAATATAAAAAATATATAAATTATGAAAGACCAAAAATCATTATTGGCTAAATGTTTGCACAATGACATCCCCGCTATTGTATTTCAAGGATCGGACAGTTGTGCTATAGAAATTCTCCAAGCTGCCGAAAAAATATACAGAAAAAACGGTTGCAGTCCTGAATTTCTAAAAGATTTCCATGAAAATGTAGTAGACAATTTCAAAGTCTATCAACAGGAGAATAAATCAGAAATTAAACTTCCAGATTTAACACCCAGTGAAAAAAAAGCATTCTATATTCTTCAAGAAAAGGAGTTTGCTAATTTTCCTAGTCAGATAAAAGACTTTGAACAACATCTAAAAGAATATGGATTTTCACAAATCAATGAAAATACCTTATCCCATGGTAAATACATTATACTCAATGAAAAAGAATGGAATGGGATAACGGCCAAAAACGGAGATTATGATTTTGCAATTAATTACAATAAAGAAAAAAAACAAATAAACTATTTCCTCTTTTCCAACGATTCCAATTATCCTGAACGAATAGGGGATTATGACAGTTTAAAAGCATGTTTTTTCGATGTAATGGTAAAACATCCACTGCAAGAAGAAAAAAAAAATCTTACTTTTATGATTGAAGAATATCGCAAAATGGGTTATGGAAATATAGCAGACACTATCAAACGATATTCCATTAATATAGAAACGACCTTTATTTCTGGAGAAGCCAAGTATACAATAGAAAATATTGAAATACAAACTTGCGGTGCTAAAACAATGATCGGAGATTTCACAATCTCACAAAAAAACAACAAACCAATGGCTGAGATAAACAATTATCGTATTCTGGATAAGTCCACAGGCAAGATAGAGTCTTTGAATATAGATAACATCGATCTAAGTAAGCAGCCGCCTGAAGCACTAAAAAAGTTGTTGACCGGGCAACAGGCAGAAATGACTGCCAAGTCTGGTATTACTCAGATGATGGGATTGAGTAAATCACCGGCCGGCTGGACACTCCAAGTCGGAAAACAAACATTTAATACAATAGATTCATCTGTTGAACTCTAAAAACTAAGAATCTCTCTTTCAAACTTAAAAATAATATGTACCTTTAACTTTCAAAAGACAAATCAATGGACTTCAACGATTATAGAGCAAAAATTACTATAGCGGAAATGGCTGAATATCTTGGTTACACCAAAATATCCGGCCCAAATGCAAGATACCTTGAATATGCCTTAGGTTCAAGGCAGATGCCTGAAGATAAAATCATTATATATCCAAATGGGAAAGCCTATTTTTCCTGTAAGGGAAATATTAATGACAAAGGAGATCTTACCAAATTTGTTTTATATAGATTAAACAAATTTTCCAACTGTACTCAAACTGGCTATAAAGGAGTGAATGAAGTATTGAGTAAATATTTAGGAAATGACCTAAAAACGGTTGCACCAACAAAAACCAATATAACACAATCCAAAACTGTTATCTTTAACATTAACAAGTATTCTCCTCGTCCATTAACAGAAACAACAGCCAATTATCTAAATAAAAAGCGCTATTTATCCAGAAAAACAATAGAAGATTTCAGCGATAGGTTATTTGTTTATTCTGTAGGCAGCAAAGACAATGCCGGTTTCCCATTCCGTAAACCTGGACAAATGGAAATTACCAACTTTGAAATGCGTAATTATGACCCTATTCAAAATATTAATTTTAAAGGCTTTTGCATTGGTGGCGATAAATCAAACAGTTGTTGGATCGCTAATTTTGTACCCTTTGACCAAGTCACAGATATCTATCTATTCGAATCTGCCATTGATGCAATGAGTTTTTATGAGATCAATCATTTCAATAAAAATACAACTTCTGCATTTATTAGTATTGGTGGTAACATCACACAAAGTCAAATTATAAGTATTAAATCCCTTTTCCCCAATGTGAAATGGAATTGCTGTTTTGACAATGATGGTGCTGGTAATGGTTTTGATGTTGCTACTGCATATTATTTGAGAGGAGACGACTGCAAAGCATTTTCAAGAACTATTCCTGGGGATAACTTTAAGACTGTTTTTATTAGCTTCCCAAATGGGCAAACACAATCCTGGAAAGAAGAGGAATTTTCTTCTAATCATTATCTTAGTTCAATGAAAATGGAAAATACCATTAATATAATAAAGGCTCCAAAGTGTAAGGATTGGAATGACCTATTACGTTATTACAAGCATTTTGACCTTAATTTAGATCCCGGTATGAAATTCATACCAGCAATAGAGGATACAATGTCACAACTTAATCTAAGAGGTTATCATCTTCTTGCAGATATGTTTCAACAAAATGGTCAAAAACTCATTCAAAGTCTGATTCAACGTTCTACATATTGCCTGTCAGCTCCACTTGTAGAAACCAATGCTTACAAACTTATTGTTGATTGTAATATATTCATGGGTATTGACACACTGGTTCCCATTCCCAATAATCTTTATATATTTGACAAAACAACACAAAAGACGACTCCGGCATCTGCGATCAATGAATATCTTAAAAAGGAATGTATCAATATTTTCAGAGATTTAAACGCCAATGATTTTAAAAATTTATTAGAAAAACAAGTACTTACCTATACTAAAGGAAATGTAGAAAGAAGCTTTGAACGTATTCTTTCCCCAACAGGTTGGGGGTTAAAAGAATGTAGCCAGCTAAAAAAAAAGGATATTAATTTAGGATTAGAAATATGATTAGAAAAGAATGTAACAAACTCTTGAATATGTGTGACTGTACGTCACACTGGCATAAACTTTTGGTATGAGCCTTGCTGTTCTTCGGAGCAACAGCATGTACCAAAGAGCCCATAATTCCCGAACCTGAGCCTGAACTCTCAGGATTTACCATACACATGGACAAAAAATTCTGTACCGACTATGCCGAGTGGCTGCAATCCGAGCCTCTCACTCCGCAAGGAAAGCCGCTCGCCCAAGCCACCGCCTGTTCCTGTTTCTGGATTCTCGGCATCATCCTGTCCGCGGCATGGCGGAAGGGATACATAAAGAGCAATCCCTGGAAGTTGTTGAGTTTCCAGGAAAAGATAGCGAGACCGGAGAGCAAGCGTGAGTTTCTGACCCTTGATAAAGTCCGTAAATTGGAGGATACCCCTTATATAAAGGAGAATATACGCAAGGCATTCCTGTTTGCCTGTTATTGCGGTTTGCGTGTGGGTGACGTTACAGATTTGCGCTGGAGTGACATATCCGTCAATGGCGGACGGCACTTCGTATCGGTGGTGATGCAGAAAAACTCCAAACCCATATCGCTTCCACTTCCTGCCAAGGCATTGTCATGGCTTCCGGAACGGGGTGAACCGGAGGCACCGGTATTCTCCCTGCCGTCACATACCATCCTGCATAAGCATTTGCGTAAATGGGCGGAATTGGCCGGACTGGAAAGGCACCTTCATTTTCATCTGATCCGTCATACCTACGGCACGATGCTGATAACCGCCGGGCTTGCCCACTATGACCGTGACCAACGCCATTCATACGAAGAGATATTCCGTATCATGCGGCAGATGAACCTCCCTTATCCAGAACAGGAGGAACTATACCGAAGAATGATGTTCAACGTCATGAACCGGAACCATGACGACCATAGCAAGAACTTCTCTTTCCTGATGGATAGACAAGGGAAATGGAAACTGGCCCCGGCATACGACCCCTGCTACTCATACACACCGGGCGGCAAATGGACGAACCGCCACCAACTATCACTCAACGGCAAACAAGACAATTTCACAATGGAAGATCTGCAAAAGGTAGGTGAGAACATGGGTATCCGGGAACACAAACAGATTATCGAAAAGGTACAGGAAACCGTATCACATTGGCATGAGACTGCCAAAGATTGCGGGGTCAAGCCGGAACACGCCGATTTTATCGGAAAAAACCTGCTCTTGTTCAGCAAGCAACTACATACGATCCAAATACCAGACATTGTCAACGAACAAGAGCAGGCTTTCATGAAGGCTATGCGAAATGATGACTTCAATACCATCCTAGAACTGAAGATGAGAGGATATCAGCCTTCGGAGAACGTACTTAAAAGCCTCCAGCCGGATGTATCCTCCACCACCTTCATCGCTGCCGCCAAAATCTTCCAAATGGAAGGGATGCTAAAAAGCCTTCAAGACATAAAGCCCGCACAAAGCCCGATTATAGGCGGCAATAAGCGAAGCATGGAATTGGGTGATTAGCACACAAACGACATCTTGCACCATTTAATATAATAGTAAATATATTAATTATTATCTATCATATTTTGATTTAACAGTTAATATATTTACCTTTGCGATATGATAACGAATCACATCACCCAAGCCATGGCCAATCCGGAAATCATAGCGGAACTGGGCAGGCGATTTAAGGAATACAGGATAACCTATAGGTTCACCCAGAAAGAGGCTGCCGAGAAAGCCGGTGTCAGTCTTATCACCTTGCGCCAGTTTGAGAACGGAAAGGCCTATAACATCAATATGGGCAACTTTCTTGCCCTGTTGCGAGTAGTGGACTGTCTGGAACAGATGGACGATCTACTGCCGGAAATACCTGTTTCAGCCTATACAATGGAACGAATAATGAATAAAAAGCCGAAAAGGATAAGACATGGAAAATAATGTTGTGAGTGTTATGTTATGGGGGGAAGAAGTCGGAAAGCTCTATTGGGACGAAAAGAGCAAAAGAGCCGTCTTCAACTATCATCCGGACTTCATCAAGAAAGGAGTGGAAATCGCCCCACTGACCGCTTCTGTCAAAGGATCGGCGGCAAATGGTATGCCCATACTCGGAAACAGAGAAAAGATTTATCAAGGTCTTCCACCGTTCTTGGCAGATTCATTGCCTGACCGGTGGGGTAACATGGTCTTCGACCAATGGGCGGCACAAAACCATATCCCCAAGCGCAAACTCACACCGGTAGATAAACTGTCTTTCATCGGAAAACGGGGAATGGGAGCCTTTGAGTTCATTCCGGCCACTCCTGGACTGGAATCCTCTTCTACTCTCCAGATAGAGAGTCTATACCAACTGGCACGCCGTATCTTTGAGGAACGGGAGGAAATATCCGTGCAAGACGATGAAGCACTGCAACTGCAAAGTATCTATGAGGTAGGTACATCAGCCGGAGGGCAGCACCCGAAAGCCATCATCGCCATCAATGAAACGACACATGATATACGTTCCGGCCAAGTCCCTTTGCCGAAGGGCTATACCTACTACATATTGAAGTTTGCAGAAGGGGACGATTTTCCGTTCACGCAAATGGAAATGATATATTATGAGATGGCAAAAGAAGCCGGGATTACGATGATGCATTCCCGACTCATTCAAATTGAGGGGAAACATCACTTCCTGACGAAGCGTTACGATAGGATAAACGGAGAGAAGATACATACACAGACACTTGCAGCCATGAATCCGGACACAACAAGCTATGAGGATTTGTTTGAAGTCTGCCGAAAATTGAGCATCCCGGCCAGCGAACAGTCCGAACTGTACCGCCGGATGGTATTCAATGTCATGGGCGGCAACGTGGATGACCACATCAAGAATTTCTCTTTCCTGATGGAAAGAAACGGCACATGGCACATCACCCCTGCATACGACATGACATTCACCACCAATTTAGACGGTGCGGCCTATGAAAACGTACACTCTATGAATATTACGGGAAAAGACAACGGCATCACGGAAGATGACCTCTTGCTATTTGCCCGACAAAACGGAATAAAGAATGCGAAAAGGATAATCGAGGAAGTCAGCCTTGCCATCAGCCATTTCTACGATTATGCCACCAATCATCAAATCGATGACTATTGGAAAGACCGCATCGAAGAACATCTTTCCGATTTGGTATCTCCGACCATAGGGGAAACCATGAAGCACTACCTGCCCACCATCGTTGAACCCTACGAAACAGAGGATGGCTTTCTGGTATCAGAAATCAACATCATCGAAAACACCCGGCATGATTTCCGTATCGAAGCTGTCATCAACGGAAAGCGACAGAAATACATTGCCGGGCGTAAAAGCGATTTGGCTGCTGAAATCATTGCCAAAGACAGAAACAAGATGACCGTTGAGAACAAGAAAGAACTTGTGGAACGGTTATTATTACCTTTGGCTAAAAGATAAAAGCAGACAAATAGCAACACTTCTTTTTGTAATTAATACCACTCTTATGTTTAATATAGCAAAATCAGTTTACCCTCACCTTTCTAACACAGTTAAGTACCTACCTGCTCAATCAACTCTTTAATCCTATACAAACGCGTAATAGCCGGATTGTAAAACTCATCCGGATTATGTTGTTCAATATCATATATATTAGCTTGTACATACTTACTTAAATTAAAAATATACTCAGATTTGCTTAATTCTATTTCTTGAGGTAAATGTGCATTTTTACCCCATTCAATCAGTGCTTGCACACTATCTTTATCATACAAATATTCAGCCATAGTAATTCAAATATAATTATACACCCCTACCACATAAATCATGCAACAGCTTTAAACAATCTAACTGTATATTATGATAATTGTCGTCAATCTCCCTACTAGTAGTAAGCTTTACAATCGGAAGCGGTTTTTCATCTAAAATAAATCTTTTAAATCGAGTTTTTATTCTCTTTATATTAGAGTCTCCGGCCGATAAAATAAATTCTCCTGTTTCTAATTCTACAAAAGTTTTGCTATCGTAAACCTCTTCTTTTTGTTTACTGGTAGTAACACTACTGTTACTGCGACCAGAACTAGAACCTGCAGACATACTTTTTTTCACTTTTTCTTCTTTACCATACAATAAGGGATATGTTTTCAAAGCTTCCGGATCTTTCGTTCGGCCAATAAATAAATTCGCACTATTTGCCAAAATAGAAGATCGATCTTCCTTTCCATACAATTTATCAAACTTAGTAATAGATTGGGTCAATACAAGAAAAGCAGCGCAAAACTCTCGCAAGACACTCAGCATACCCTCAAAATCATTCACTTTGAATGTCGTCATTTCGTCCAGTACAAACGCAAACTTAACCCTATTACCAAACTTGATACGGCGTGAAGCAATAGGAACTAACATCGCAACTATTGGAGATATGATACCCTGTAAAGCATAGTCGTTACTGACAGCAAACATCTTAGGATCTTCCGGATCAACCAGATCAAAAACAAAATCATTACCCGTTAATACATAACAGATATTCTTGTTAGTAGCGATGCTGGCCAACATATTGTTCAGCGTAAAGATGATAGAGCTCTGTGTCTTCTCACTGCCGGCAGCACCCAGAAAGCCGGAAGCCATCATAGAAGCACTCGTATCATTACGCAGAAAAGTGGTAAGCTCTTCAGGAGAAGCCATCAGGGTAAATGCAAGAATATGAGGCAAAGTGTAGTATTTCTTGTAATCTCCCCCAAAATGATAAAACACGATTGCAATACCACGAAGCAAACCTAGCGCAGCCTGAAACCAATCATTCTCCTCAGCCTTCTTTGACTTCATCGCCTGAAGAAAGTCATCCAGCGCCTGAAGAAGCGCGGCTTCCGTAGTGATAACACGCTTATCCAAGATATTAAAACGGTAGGTACGGTTCATATCCGTAAAATTAACGTAGTAAAACTTATAAGGATAATCGTATTTCTGCATCAGATTCCACGCGGTCTGAGTATAGTCGTAATTCTTGAAATCATAGATGAAACCCGCCCAACCATGCTGAATAAACTGTTCCATAATTGGCTTACCGATGGAAGCAGTCTTGCCACTACCAGCACCGCCCAATACTAAAAAATTATCTCGTGGATAATAAAACTCTATGGTTCCCGATTCACTTTCCAATTTAAAAATGTCCTCTCCTTTTCGAGGATTAGATTTCGGTTTAACAAGCCCATAAACAAAATAACTAATAGTAATAAATATTGAATATGGTATTAAAAGGTATAAAGGTTTAGTAATGCCAATAACTAATTCAAAGAAATATGAAACAAACAATAAAGCGACGGAACTTAATAGTATATAAAAAAGCACATTTTTCCACCGTTTAGTAAATATCTTAACACACCATAAAGCTGTTAAAATTGAAGAAAAAAATAAACATTCAACAAAAACATAATTCATATTACCGATTCATTTTCTGATAAAATATCTTTAACTCTTTTCATTATATATAAACTCATAGCTTTCTTTGAAGGGTGAATGATCATATTAATCTTTCTCATTCTTGATAATAATTTATGCTCTTCATGCATATCTTCCATGACCTCATTCATTATCACATTTTTTATTCGGGACTTATGTTTCTCATAAGAAACATTATCATCATAAAAACGTTTATCAGTAGTATATATATATCTAAATTTATTACTAAAATGTTCAAAACATTCCTTTTGCCATTCCTTCATATTAAAACCATTTTTTACCTCTTTGCCATTAAGAAAATTAGTATTCCCTTTACTTTTAGCTCTTGGAGATAATGCAATAGTTTGAGTCACATCCATACGGGAAACAATGATATGTGCATGCAAATTGAGTCCTTCCTTGAGTTGACCTCTTTCTTTCAATCCAAGACGTACTTCTTCATCCTTATAAGAATAATGCCGGTACTCCTCTATTCTGCCAAAATAAACAAGATCTTCAGCACTCAAAGTTCGGTCTCTATTAAAATTCCTAGCGTAAATATCCATGCAATCTCGAATATAATTTTTAAACTCAGCAAAGACTTTCACTTTTTCTTCACCTGTCAGTTCAGACAAATTAGTTACTTTTTTACCAGTAGCCAAATACACTAAATGAGCGATTTCTTTTGGCGAAGGGTTATATGATAACGAATAAAATTTCTCCTGATTTTTTTTAAGTGTTTTCTTATTATTATCTATTTTTTCTACTACTTCTTTCAAAGTTACAGCATCCTCATGATGCGAGAAAAACTGCTTATCATCATCCAATTCCTTATTCAGATAACTTGCCAATTTAACACAACTACCAGCATTAACTGGCAAGTTTAGCCCATTTTTTTCTAATCGGTCTAATTTACTATACATTAGAAATTGTCTTAATTTTTTTAATAAGTAGGTTTCTATACTCACGTGGAAGGACAAGATTGCCTTTTGTGTCTATACTTAAACTATTTTCAGATAACAGTTCCTCAACAGTTTCTATAATAGTCTGTATATTAGCGTTTTTCTTCAAATATACAATATCTCCTTGCAATTTTTGTATGACATTTTCCTTATCTTTTGCATTTTTAGCTAACGTTTCATTCAATTGGATTAGACGATATATTTCATCCTGATCAAAGTTTTCCACTACTTCAGGAGTATTACTAAATTCTCCCGATTTTAAGTCTTCCAGATCATGTAGTATTACATCAATCTTAGTTGTTTCGATATTACGTAATATCTTAATCACATCATCCATTCTCTTATATAGAGCCGCTGATGTTTCTCCTATCGCTTTGTTAATGATAGCTGCTGGTGGAGTTTGCCCAAGTTTTGGTTCTATACCTGTCATTTCAAAATAATCAAGCATCTGTTCTATGCAGACAGAATAAGTAGATCTTTTCTTCTGAAAATCTAATCTTTTTTTTACTTCACTATCTATTTTGATTGATTTTAAATCCCCCATTGTTTTTTACTCCTATTTATTTGTGACAAAGATAGTTAATATTAATAATTCCACCTATTTTCCACCAAATTTTAATAAAAATAACAGTAAATCACTGAAATATAGATATTTAAAAAATACATAGAATATATATTACCACCTTATAACTTTCTGATTATATGGTATTTAAAAATAAACATTCTACCAAAATTCTACTTAAAAGAAAAATATAAAAACATATTTAACTGATTATTAACGCTTTGCGTTAAACATTCACTTTAATGCGTGAACTCTTCTTGCTAATCACATTACACTTCGTTCCATTTCCTTTACCGGGAAATCCACCATTAGGGAAAAAGTTTAAAAAATATTTACATTAAAACGCTGGTACAAGGTCGTATACACGCGTACGCGAAAGAGAGGCTCCTAAAAGAAAACATCAGAATACTTAAAAGACGAATGACTACAAATTTCAGAATGCGCTGTATAGGCTTGTTTTTTCGTCCTGATTGGCTTTTCTCCAATCATCCGAGGTATTTCTTATCAAAAGCTGGAGAGTTCCTTAAAACGGCTAAAAAAGGCCTATCAGAACTCTTAATTTGTTTTTCCCTATTTGTGTTTTTTGTTTGAAAGTCATTTTTTGTAGAGCTTTTTGAGTTTTGGAGTATTTTTTGAGTTTTCTCGTAATATCTTTAGCAAAGAAAGAGCAATATAATTCTTTAGCTAAAGCAAGGAGCTTTTTTTAACATTTGTAACGCTCTGATTTTCAGAACTGTGTCGTTACACGCTTTCCCTTTTGGAAAACGTTTTCCCTTTTGGAAAGGTTACGCTTTCCCTTTTGGAAAACGTTTTCCCTTTTGGAAAGGTTACGCTTTCACCTTTGGAAAGGTACGTTTTCCCTTTTGGAAAGGTTACGCTTTCACCTTTGGAAAGGTACGTTTTCCCTTTTGGAAAGGTACGCTTTCACCTTTGGAAAGGTCTGATATTTCGATGTAAAAACAAGTTTATTTTTCCTAAATTGGTCTTTTTTGCTAATAAAAGTTAAGCCAGTTAGCTTTTAAATACACTCTCATTAACATATTAGTGAAAATAGAAAGTTTTAATTCTTCTTGCTAAAAAAATACACTTTCATAAAATAACAACTTATAATACTCTTGCAGTATTAAAATATAATCCATACATTTGCAACAAATAAATACTGTATTATTTATATGGGAGACATTACAAAAAAAAATATGGAGTCAGACAATAAAGTTTTGATCAAGCGTAATAATCAGGCTCCAGGCTTTACTTCCTCTTTGGCCGGAAATAGAAGCCAGATGCTCATTGAGAGATATATCCAGTATAACAGCATAAATGTACAGGAGTATATAAAAACAAATCGGATTCTCACAATGGTAATCCCTATAGATATATTGCGGAAGTGGTATCCTGGACCCAATTGGAAAAAAGATATTGCCAAGGTCTGTTTCGGTAAAATGCGTGATATCAAACAGGAAACTATGCCAAATGGGAATTTTAAAATGATGACACTATTTGCCTACGCAGAGTTGACCGATGAAGGGCTATTCTTAGATGTTGTTCCTAAGGTCCTTCAAAATTATATTGTTGGAAACGGTAATCCTTATACTTCTTTAGAGTATAATCTAACAACTAAATTTGAGTCAAAATTTTGTCATGAAATTTATTGGGAAATTTGCAAGCATGATAATCCTCGTGAAAAATATAAATTCTTTCTGACCCCAAATGAAATCAATGAAAAATTCGCGACCAAATATAATGTCACAAACATTTTGGAAAAAATACTAAAGCCAACACAAGAAGAAATAAAGCGGTTATATGAGCAGAATTTTTCACCTCGTTTCTTTACATTTGAAGAAAGAAGAGAAGTTGTAGGAAAATGTAAAAAGATTACAGGCTGGGAATTCACAGTCTATAACCAGGAAAGGAATAGAAGGCAAGATATAAAGGCACAAGAGGCATATCTGAAGATTGATAAATTTTTGGGAGAGAAGTTAGATAAATATCGAATTAATATACTCAGTCAAATAAAGAACTTCAATAGCGAAAAAATCATACTAATTTGGATGAGATTAGAAAATTATATGTCACAAGATGTAACGACTATCAGAAATGAAGTAGCATACCTCTGTTCCATTCTTTCCAAATATGGCATAAATCCCCATTCTTCAACAAAGGGAAAAACAGAATATTCAGATATGCCCTTATTCGAAAAAGAAGAAAAGGATACAAGCTACGGCATTAGATGCTGGTTACAGTGCAGTAATCATATTGCAGAAAGTTCTACAGCTTCTAACGATGTAAAGAAACTATTTGAACAAGTACACTTCTATTCTTATGCAAGTTCTGACGAAGGCAATAAGTTAATATTAAGTGTGGATAATGAAGAAGTTCATCGCAATATCAAAACATACTTATTAAGTAATTTGCAGGAACTGCTTTCCAAATATTTCCCTCAACCATTAACATTCAATTTCCATGTTAACCAATATTATTCAACTACAGAGACTCTTTGATAAGTATATTTATTCACTATATGACGAAGCTAGCTTAATTGCAATTGAGAAGCAAGAAAAGTATATAGAAACGACTTTGGCTACGGAGAACATTTACGAGTTTTTTGATAATAAAGAAGAGTTCTATTCAAATCTATGCGTATATACAGATACAATTATTAAGCTATATACTAACGATGGCTATGAAGTTTGTAAACTTGTTCATTTTATAAAAAACGAAAACGGAAGCATTAGAATAAAACATGATCCTCTTGGCCTCAGGCTATATCTCTATCGTCATCCTGATGCAGAAATCAACAACAGTTACATTAAAGCCATATTTATAAAATCCTTTGAACGATACAAAATGAAAGGTGATGTGCTATATTCTTTCTTAACGAAAGGGTATCAGTATAGTTGCACACCAGAGGAACTGAAAAAGCAACTTGGTATCAATTATATCAATTCTATGCTGAAGGTGAAAATTCTGTCCCCTGCTGAAAAAATTGTGCAGGAATTATTTGATGACAAATTAATTCCATTCTACTTTACTATAAACCTCGATCGGTCAGTAATGGAACCTGGTAACAGAATTATTAGAATAAATTTCAGCATAACAGACAACCTTGTTATACTTAGACGAAAAAGATTACGCCCCAGTTACATTGATTTCATAAAGTCTATTTTAATAAAAATCTTCCCATTTAATTATCCATTCATTGAAGAAGATATAAAAAAATTAGATGATGTAACAGTCGAAAGGATATACATATTAACACGAGACATAGAAAAAGATCCTGATTTTCAGAAGATAGATACGGCAACATTAATAGGATACAAACTACAACACGAATATGGGATTAAAATAGAGAAAGAATAGCTTTATTTATTCCCTCCATTCATGAGGGAAATCATTCTTTTATACTTTCCAAAAGGGAAAACGTAACCTTTCCAAAAGTGAAAGTGTTAATACATAGAATGGAGCACTATTTCCAAAGACTAAGGCAACAAATGGGGAAATAAAGACATCAAATTATTATATATCAGTTTTGCATATATGGTAATTTGATGTCTTATTACAACATTAATTTTCACAGATATAAAAAGAAATGATTGGGTTCTGAAGTCCCCTGTATATGTCTATAGGACTATTTCCTAAAGCCTGCTTTACCATGTAAATAAGCCGTTCATCATCAGGCCTACACATCGCTTCATCAAACTCAACTATCACATGAAACTTCAGTTCTATCGGTTCCGGTACTTGTTCCAGTTCACTGGCAAAATCTTCAAATAATCGGTGGTATTCTGTCCATTGAGAAGTTCCAAAAATATACTGGCCAATATAAGTATTAATTTCACATGTCGATAGATGAGCATCTAATACATTACCGATAAGCTGTTCTATACAAGCGGTCGTAGCACATGTAGAAACTATGAAAAGCCCGTTCCGAGTCTTCTTCCTTCATTGGCGCAAGTAGCGTTTGACTTCTTGTTCGGTCATCTCCTTGTCTTGAAACTTAGCGGCGGCGAAGATCTGATTTTTTGGGGATATATCCTAACCTGCGTTGAAAAGAGAAAGTCATAGGCGTGTAACTCGATTGAAAAACAAGAAACGTTACTTTGTACCCCATAAGGAAGTTCCTAATTAGGTTGAATCTATAATTTATAGTCAGCCTTGAAAGGATATACGCAAAATTATCATTTATAATAAAAAGATAGAGTAGAATGAAAGTAAAAGATTGTTTTGTAAAGTGGAACGGCTATTACCGGAAAGCCTTTTCGACTTTGGCGCTGACCTTCGTGGCGGGTGCCTTATGGGCGGCTTCGGTAATTCCACTGAAAGGTACCGTAAAGGATGCTACCGGCCAGCCGCTTGCCGGAGTGACCGTACGCATCAAAGGCGAGAAAGCCGGAGTGGTGACAGATGCCAACGGGCAGTTTGTGCTGAATGTGGAGAAAGGCAAACGATTGCTCTTGAGCTACATCGGCTATACCAACAAGGAGATCACAGTGGACAATACCGACTTGATGCAAATCGTGCTTCAGGAAGATGCACAGTTGCTGCAAGAAGTTGTGGTGGTGGGCTATGGCACTGCCAAGAAGGTGAATCTGGTAGGTGCTGTCGACCAGATAGACAACAAGCAGATAGCCGAACGCAGCAACAGCAACATTTCACGCTCCTTGCAGGGCATGGTGCCAGGTTTGAACATCTCCTTCAGCGATGGAAAACCATCGCGCACGCCGTCCATCAATCTCCGCGGAACGGGCAGTATCGGTGCCGGTGGCAGTGCTTTGGTCTTGATTGACGGGGTGGAGGGTGACTTGAATTCCGTAAGCCCTGCCGACGTGGAGAGTGTATCGGTCTTGAAAGATGCCTCATCGGCTGCCATCTATGGAGCGCGCGGAGCGTTCGGCGTGGTGCTGGTGACTACCAAGAAAGCCTCTGTCGGAAGAACGAAGGTGAACTACAACGGCAGCGTATCCATGCATCAGCGCACGGTGAAGGTGGAGGACGGTATCGTGTCGAACGGTCTGCAATGGACTGACGGCTGGTACACGGCCTACAAAGAGGGGCAGAACGCCGAGCCGGGCGGCATAAACAACGTTTTCAAGTGGAGCACCGACTGGTATAACGAGCTGGTGAAGCGCGACGCTGACCCTACGCTGGACAAAGTACGCGTTAATGACAAAGGAGAGTATGAGTACTTTGGAAATACAAACTGGCTGGATGTCATCTATAAAGACCACAATTACTCCACCGAACACAATGTCAACATCAGCGGAGGCAATGACCGCGCCCGCTACTATGTATCCGGCCGCTACTTCAACCAGGACGGTATCTATAGTGCCGGTGACGAGAAGTACACCCAATATAACATCCGCTCAAGGGGCGAGATAAAAATAAACGAGGCCTTATGGCTGGAGAACAGTACGGACGTGATGATTTACCGTTCGCACCAGCCGATGGTGATGTACGACCGCCAACTCATAGAGCGCCAGTTGCAGCATCAGGGTTATCCGATGACGATGGAGAAGAACCCTGACGGAACCTGGACGGAAGCCTCTGTATATACCGGATGGGCGGGTTTTGTGGAAGGCACTTCCTGGCAGAAGAACAACAAGCTGGATGTGCGCAACACGACTACCCTGACCTTTATGCCCATTAAGGACCAGTTGACTTTCAAGGGCGACTTTACCTATTACAGCAGCAAGTCGGGGCGCCTGCGTGCCGAGAACCAGTATGACTATTATACCGGCCCCGAAATAAAGAAGACACGCAATACTTTCAGCTCTCTAGAAAACTATGATTACAACAGAGAATACATGGCAAGCAATGTCACGGGTAACTATGTCCCTAAGTTCTCCGATCCGGATCATTATCTGAATGTGCTGCTTGGCTGGAACCTGGAACACCAGAACTACAAGACGATTCAGACCTATCGTCGCGGGCTGCTTTATGAAACAAAGCCCAGTTTTGCCTTGATGGGCGGCGATTACTACACTACGGGTCAAGATGGTTATGAATGGGCTTATATCGGCTTCCTCTATCGCGTCAACTATAACTACAAGAACCGCTACTTGGCCGAGTTCAGCGGACGTTACGACGCTTCTTCCAAATTCCCCGAGAATCAGCAGTGGGGATTCTTCCCATCGGGGTCGGTAGGATGGCGCATCGCCGAAGAGCCTTTTATGGAGTCCACTCGCCATTGGCTGGATAACCTGAAAGTCCGCGCCTCTGTCGGTAGCTTGGGAAATGGAAATGTCTCTCCCTATACTTACTTGTCCACGGTAGGCATCAAGAAGACTTCTGTCATTCTGGGAGGTGTCGTGCAGACGTATGCCACTGCCCCGAATCTTGTGCCCAGCACGCTGACTTGGGAGAAGTCCACTACCTATGACATCGGACTGGATATAGACATGCTGTCCAACCGGCTTTCCGTAGGGGCTGATTACTACCAACGCTACACCACGGATATGTATACGGTAGGCCCTATGCTACCAGCTGTACTTGGAACTTCTTCACCCAAGGGGAACAATGCCGAAATGAAGACCAAGGGATGGGAACTTTCCGTGACTTGGCGCGATCGGTTCCTGCTGGCCGACAAGCCTTTCAATTATAGTGTGAAAGCTATGCTGTGGGACAGCCGCACGTGGGTGACGAAGTTCAACAATCCCACCAAGCTGCTCTCTACTTATTACGAAGGACAAGAACTTGGAACCATCTGGGGCTATCATGTAGAGGGGCTGTTCAAAGACCAGGCCGAGATTGACGCTCATGCCGACCAGTCCAAACTGAAGGTTTCAGCCAATAATATTCTGAAACCGGGTGACCTGAAGTTTGGAGACCTGGACGGTAGCAAAAAGGTGGACAATGGTGCCAATACCCTTGATAACCATGGTGATTTGAAGATTATCGGCAATACCAACCCTCGCTATCAGTTTGGCTTGAATCTCTCTGCCAACTGGAACGGCATCGGCATCAGCGCCTTCTTCCAAGGTGTGGGCAAACGCAACTGGTATCCGCATCGCGAATCGGCTTTCTTCTGGGGGCAATACGACCGTCCTTACAGCTATATGCTGAAAGAACATACCGGAGACAACGTCTGGACAGAAGAAAACCAGAACACCAACGCCTATTGGCCCCGTTATCGCGGCTATCTGGCAAACGGCTCTTCGAAAGCATTGGGCATCCAGGCCAACGACCGTTATCTTCAGAACATTGCTTATGTCCGTCTGAAGAATCTTCAGATAGACTATACTTTCAACAAGAAATGCTGCAACTTCTTGCGTGTGCAGGACTTGAAGGTATATCTGGCCGGAGAAAATCTGCTGACATGGACTCCTCTGTCAAAACACACCCGGATGTATGACCCCGAAGGAATCAGTGCCGGTGATGCCGACTTCCGTTCTACTGCCAACAGCGACGGTGACGGATATGGCTATCCCATCTTGAGCAGTTATACCATAGGTATAAACGTAACCTTTTAACACCGAACGACAATGAGAATGAAAAAATATGGATTGATAGGTTTGGCAGTTTTGCTGCTGAGCTCTTGTAACGACTTTTTAGACTGTACCCCCGAGAATAGTATCTCTGCCAATGAATTCATGGGGACAGAAAAGGACTTGAAACTCTATACAAACGGTTTCCTGCAAAGTTTCCTTCCCAGTGAAGAAACTATTGCCTGGGGCGGTGACCAGTATGCCGACTTCTGCGCTACCCGCTCTTCCAGTACCTTCTTTATAGGCGATACGTGGGATGCTACCCAGCAAGGCGGATGGACGGAAAGTGTGTGGGGCAAATTGCGCCAGATAAACTACTTCCTCGACAACTTGCCCAAAGCCAAAGGACAAGTGTCTGAAGCTTCTTACCGGCATTATGAGGGCGTAGGCCGTTTCTGGAGAGCCTATTTCTATTACGACATGGTGAAGACCTTTGGCAATGTGCCTTGGTATGAGACAACGTTGGACGTGGACAATAAGGACGAGCTGTATAAAGGTCGTGATAGCCGCGAGTTGGTGATGGACAAGATGTTGGCTGACTTGGATTTCGCCACAGCCAACTGCTCGTCGGACAAGACGGAGGTGGAGAGCAGCAACCTGGTCACGAAATGGGTGGCTCTGGCTTTCAAGGCGCGTGTCTGCCTATTCGAGGGAACTTACCGCAAATATCATACGGAACTGAATATGCAGTCTTCTGCCGACAAGTTTCTCCAGGCATCTGCCGATGCAGCCAAGGAACTGATGGACAATAGCCCCTATGGCTTGAGCACAGGGGGGAATGTGGAGACACAATACCGCTCTCTGTTCACCACAGAGGCGCTGAATACAAAAGAAGTCATTTGGGGCATCTCGTTCAAAACCGACCTGCGCATGCACTCCATTACGTGGAAATTATTCTCCGCGTCGTATGGAGCCAACTGGTCGCTGGTACGTCCGTTTGTCAATATGTATCTGATGCGTGACGGCAGCCGTTTCACCGACCGTGACGGCTATGCCACGATGGAATATAAGGATGAGTTCACCAACCGCGACTGCCGCCTGATGCAGACGGTCATCTCTCCTGCGTATGAACGGAAAATCAGTGGAGCGTTGCGCCCCGATGCTCCCAACTTCTCCATGACTTCCACCGGTTATCAGCTGATAAAGTGGGCGATAGACGATGATGTGCATGTGGGAAAGGCCACAGCCAATAACTCTATTCCGATTTTCCGCTATGCCGAGGTGCTGTTGAACTATGCGGAGGCCAAGGCTGAACTGGGCGAATGTGACGAGGCAGTGTGGAATGCCACCGTCAAACTCCTGCGCGAACGTGCCGGGGTGGATGGAAAGGTTCCGGCAAACTATGACCCTTACGTAGCTGCTTACTATAACAATCAGACCACGGACAAATGGATTTTGGAGATACGCCGCGAGCGCGGAGTGGAGATGGCTTTCGAGAACCTGCGCTATGATGACATTATGCGCTGGAAGATGGGCGACCTGACAGACAACCAATGGCAGGGCATTTACATTCCTCAAAAGGGCGAGGCGTATGACCTGAACGGCGACGGCACAATGGATGTGGCTGTGGTGGATAAGGAACCGGCTGCGGCAGACAAGATAAAAGGGGTGCAGTATGTCACGATTGGCTCTACGTACCGCTTGTCAGAGGGCGACCACGGCTATGTGGAGTCCGGTTTCAGCTTGGGTCGCAAGTGGCTCGACAAGAAATACCTGCGCCCGATACCGCTGACGGCAACTCAAATCAATCCAGCATTGTTGCCGCAAAATCCCGGATGGGAATAGTCGCCTGCATGAATTGTGTTTTGTGAAATTTAAGTTATCTGAATAGAAAAATAAAAGAACAATGAAAGTAAACAATGTATTAGTAAGTGCAGTGCTTCTGTTTGGCACCCTGCTGACAGCGCAGGCACAGCGCCGCAATGAGATTCAAGTCCCCAATCTGGAAGGGTATGTCACTTTGAAGTGCGATTTCCACATGCACACGATTTTTTCGGACGGTCTGGTATGGCCTACGGTACGTGTGGACGAAGCTTATCGGGAAGGACTGGATGCCATTTCGCTGACGGAACACATCGAATATCGTCCTCATAAGAAGGACATCGTTTCCGATCATAACCGTTCGTTCGAGCTTGCCGGCAAGAAGGCGAAAGAGCTGGGTGTTCTCTTGATTAAAGGCAGCGAGATTACTCGCCCCATGGCTCCGGGGCATTTCAACGCCATCTTCTTGTCCGACTCCAATCCGCTGGAACAACAGGAGTATAAAGATGCCTTTAAGGAGGCCAAGAAGCAAGGGGCATTCATCTTCTGGAATCATCCGGGATGGGACCGCCAGCAGCCGGACAGCACGCTGTGGTGGCCGGAACATACGGAACTCTACAACAACGGCTGCATGCAGGGCATCGAAGTGGCCAACGGTCCTCTTTATATGCCTGAGGCTATCCAATGGTGCCTCGACAAGAATCTGACCATGATTGGCACTTCCGACATCCATCAGCCCATTCAGACTGATTATGATTTCTCTAAGGGGGAACACCGCACCATGACGTTTGTCTTTGCCAAAGAACGCTCGTTAGAGGGAATCCGCGAGGCGCTGAATAACCGTCGTACCGCTGCCTATTATCGTGAATTGCTGATAGGACGCGAAGAGTTGCTTCGGCCTTTCTTTGAAAAGTGCGTGACGGTTGAAGAAGTGAAGCGCATGGAGAAAGGCGTCACTCTTTCTGTGACCAATACATCCGACCTCGTGTTGCATCTCAAGAAGACGGCTCACGATGCTTCTTTGGTCTATTTCCGCAACATGACGCTGAAACCGCATACCGCTTATCGCATTGCTGTAGAGTTTAAGAACGGCATCAAAGGGGGTGATTGCAATTTTGAGGTCACGAACTTTGTGGTGGCTCCCGACAAAGGGCTGAGCTATACGCTGAAGTTGTAGGCTGCTGCCGCCTGTCGTGCAGGAGAAAAAGAGGAAGCTCAGTCTGTATACATCAGGTAGCAAATGATAAATGATGCTGTCCGAGACGAAGATACCTTGGCGGGTGAGGCAAATTTGCCCGTCTTGCATCTTCAGCCTCTCATTATTCTCCAGATGGAGTCGGGCCATTCGGAGAAGATACTCTGCTGTTCCATCCCGAATATTTGTCCGATGTGTGCTAGCGATATGCCTTAGCTGGTACGCAGGGCAGTCATCACATACTCGTTGTAGCGTATTGTTTTGTCCAGGGGTTCCGTTTCGAATGAGCGGTGCCCCTTTTCTATGGATTCTATGTACTCCTTTAGGGATGCCACGTTCCATTCCCTGCTACTCCTAAATTAATAGCCTCTGTATCTAACAAATCACGAAAATCGGCAATCAGATTTAACAGTTGTAACCGTCCCTTAATATACACTTTATTCTTCCCAAATTTAACAACTAAAGAATCAATATCCTCCTTTCCTTTTTCAATCAACCTAGCATATGCTTCTGCTTCTTCTTCTAAGGGTGCAACATCTTTTCTATGCAAATTCTCAACGATAGCAGCATCTTCCGCTTCATCATCAGACATAACTGAAATCATTGCAAGAATATTTTTCAATCCTGCAATAAGTGTAGCACGATATCTGCGCTCACCAAGAACAATCTCATAACGATTTGTTCCCGTAATAGGACGAATTTTGATAGGTTGCAAAAGTCCTTGTTGCTTAATACTTTCAGATAATTCATTAAGAGCAGTTTCATCAAACTTTTTACGAGGATTAAAAGTACTCTTGCCAGTTAAAGACAAATCTACTAATGAAACTTCATTAACGGCTTTCTTTATTTTTTTGAATTTCCCATAAATAGGTTTGCTGTTCTTTATCCTGCCAGCTAAAGTAGTTTTTAATTAATAATTAGGACGTAATCCCTTATTGATTACACTGTAAAGTGTAGTGATTTTCAATGATATAGCCAAATTTTTAGTGCAATATTTTTACAATATTTTTCTGATTATCAACATTTTATATTATTATCCCTATATGTGTTCACATATCAAAAAGCATTCCCATTTAATGTTTTAAATTGCGTTAGGGATAGTAGGCGAGTATGTTTGAGCCGGAAAGCCCGACCGGAACGGGAACGCCCCAATAAAAATCAATCCATATCAGCCTTACTTAAAAGTTAATATATCGTAATAGATTAAAGAATTTTTTAGAGAATAAAAAAATGTATGTATATTTGTATCATTAAAGAAATTAACGGGATTTCATTGTTAATTTTTGGGGACAAAACTAATTGATATGAGAAGTAATTTATCAAGTCAAACAAAAGCAGGATGTTCTTTTAGAACTAACCGTAAAAGTATAGCTGGCTGAAGAACTTACTTTCGTACCTCCCTCATACCAACCTTCAAAAGAATAACCGGAATATGCTGAAGCATTTACGGTACAACTTTCACCTTCTAGAACTGTTCCACCACCTGATGCAGAACCACCTGTACCGGCACTGACTGCAATAGTGTACTCTTTCTTAAAAGACACACTGAATTTCCAGTCTTTTCGTTGGATATTGAAACTATATCGATTGTCTCCACTAAACTGATTAGAGCTGCCATCCGTAGGACCACCAATAAAGTTAACAAGTTGGTAACCTGAATAAGGAACGGCTTCTACTACCGCATCAGCATCTCCATCATACAACCCTGCACCGGTAGCGTAGCCGCCGGCGAACTCTACACGCCCATTGGTACTGCGCGTTGTTATCATACTGTCACCCATGATGGTGATGCTCGCCTGACCGTCTTTTATCACAGGTCTGTGAATCTCTTGGTCGAGCATTTCACTCTCGCAACCTACGGCCAGTAGCATAATAGCCAATAGGGTAAATAAACTAAACTTTCTCATAACTAATTTAAATTTAAATTATCCAACAAATATAATGAATGCAGAATGCAATCACATTGCATTTTAACAAAAAGATAATCATATCTGAGACTAATTGATAGGACATATACCACGAAAAAGAATATCGACTCCTGTGCTCATAGTTTCCCAATCCAATCCATCAGAAGAGTATGCTACATTACCCTTGCTGCCAATGGCAATAAATCTATTGGTAGCATATGTAACCGAATAAAAGCTCCAGCTTTTATAACCACTCATCAATACATTTGTTGACCAGTTCTTACCATCAGACGAGCAAGCAACTTTGCCATTGGTACCAACTGCAACATATTTACCATTACCATAAGTAATGCCACTATAAGCCCCAGTTAAATTAGAGCTAGTCCAATTCACCCCATCGCTGGAATAGAAACTATAGCCGTTACCAACCGCAACAAATTTGCCATTACCATAAGCTACGGCATACATGGACGATGGTATATCGACTTCTGCCCAGTTGATACCATCTGAAGAATAAACAAAGGTTCTATTACTATAGCCACCAACACCAACCGCGACAAATTTACCATTACCATAAGCTACACCATTTAAACCGTTATAATTATACTTTCCTATATTCGTAGAAGTCCAATTCATCCCGTCATATGAATATGCTAATTTACTATGGCCTACTGTTACAAATTTGTCACTACCATACGTTACACCATATAGTTCAAGTACATCTGAGATATCGGAAGTATTCCAGTTCAAGCCATCAGAAGAATAAGCAACTTGGCCATAGCTCCCATTTATACCTACAGCAACATACTTTCCGCGACCATAAGTCAAAGACCGCCAGGTTATATCGTCAAGTTGACGTACCGTAGCATCTCCCTTATCATAATAAAGGATATGACCATTTTCACCTACTGCTATAAAGCGTAAATCTATCTTTTTCTTAAAAGACACACTGAATTTCCAGTCTTTTCGTTGGATATTGAAACTATATCGATTGTCTCCACTAAACTGATTAGAGCTGCCATCCGTAGGACCACCAATAAAGTTAACAAGTTGGTAACCTGAATAAGGAACGGCTTCTACTACCGCATCAGCATCTCCATCATACAACCCTGCACCGGTAGCGTAGCCGCCGGCGAACTCTACACGCCCATTGGTACTGCGCGTTGTTATCATACTGTCACCCATGATGGTGATGCTCGCCTGACCGTCTTTTATCACAGGTCTTTCAGTTTTCTGGTCATTCACTTCACTCTCACAACCTACGGCCAGTAGCATGATAGCCAATAGGATAAACAAATCAAACTTTTTCATAACTAATCTTTATACTTAATAAAACATTGTTTTTCTTCTCAATCTTGTTTTGAAAGGGAATGCTCTTCTGAAGATGAAACCTTGATTTCAAAATGATAAACCATATCAAAACTGTTTTTATAGTAGTAAGTGGTATGTAACTCATCAAAGCCTATCTTAGCTCCCATTTCGCGGAGTTCATCAAAATAATTGCTTATAGTACGGACAGAAACATGAAGCCTTGCAGCCAAATCTGTATAACGGCCTGTGCGTTCCGACCGGATCAGCTTGTGAAGCTCCAATATTCTATGTAGTTGAACCAGTGTATTCATGGCATTTTCTTTTTTAATTCGCTAAGAAATGTTCTCCAATAAAAACAATTGTCGTCAAGGAACAACTTGGCCTGCTTGTTTCCGGCGGACAACTTATATTCTTTCAGGCAAGAAAAGTCACTCTGAATAGACGCTGCGTGTAGCGAAGCGTCACTCTTTACCGACTTCTCCAATAGGCGTATATCACCGCCTCTCATTGACCGGTCTACAATCTCAAGATATATATTCAGCAAAGAATGACGCCGGAGGAAATTATAATCCTGGGGCATCGCAGCATAACCGTATCTGGTAATACTAAGCAGGATAATTTTTTCTTTTTCTTTGTTCATCTGTTGGAGCTTCTTCTCATCATGTTCTATCATTTCCATGTCGCTGAATAATATTAATTAATAAATAAAGGTTTCACTATGCGGCCATTCTTTCTCACTTCATAATGCAGGTGACACCCTGTGCTTCGTCCGGTACTCCCTACAAAACCGATCACCTTGCCGGCTGGGACATACGCCCCCTCCCCCACGTAATAGCCGGAAAGATGTGCGTAGATAGTGCTAAAGCCGTACCGATGGTTGATTTCAACACACTTGCCATAACCGCCCCGGTTACCAACAAAAGTGATCGTACCGCCAGCGGTGGCATAAACAGTAGTTGCAAGATCACAGGCATAATCAATACCGGAGTGGTATTTCCGCTGTCCCGTAAACGGATCTTTCCGTAGCCCATAAGTAGAGGATATACGTCTGGCATCACGAACCGGTTGGCGTAAAGGCAAATAATCAAGCATCCCCGCAGACAGGTACAAATCCGCCACTTTCAATATAGGTGATAGAGACTTCGCATCTTCGGCAAGCTCTTCCAAAAGAGATACGGGGACACTTCCGTAAATGAATAATATCAATATCAGCTTTATCATTTTAATAAAAAACCTGTTTGGGTGGTAATAGACTTTTTTCTTTTGCACCGGGATTAAGGATCTCAGCGGAGATAATGGGCTCATTATCCAGTTTATAGATAAAGTGCCGGCCACCACCAAGCTCCTGCATTTCTATAATGAGTTTCTTTTTGTCCGGAATGGTAAACTTATTCATGGCTGCCGTAAAGCTCTTGGTCTCATGGGCGGCCACACGTTCCGGAAGATCAAAGAAGAACAACGGTGTCTGCTCGATCTGTTGAATAGCCGTTTTCTTTCGGATCTTGGAATCCTGAATATAGAAACGGACGAAATCGGGTACATAATCAATGTTACTGTAATTGGTAAGTTTGAACTTGAAAAACAGAATATCCTTGTCTATAAAAATGTTGGTTATGGCAAAACGGATACCGGCATAATCTTTATAGAGCTTATTGAGAGACTGAAAACGGGAATTGATCTCTTTCCGCAAATTCTCACGTTGTACGCTGTTCAGTTCTTTGTTATCCAACAAAGCCACACGTTTGTTCGCAGCATTAGCAGCCGGATCAACCACAAAAGAGAGTTGGGACGGCTTCTCGGCAAACTTCAGATTAAAAGTATAGAACTTCCCGGACTGGGTAACTACCGTAACATTTGTCTGCCGTTCAAAAGCCGCAGATGCGCGAACAGCAACAATATTATCCACTCCGGAAGCTTTCACAACCTCCACATCCGTTGTTCCATAATCGACATAAATCACTTTGTCGGGAAATATTAGATGACTCTGCTGGTTATCATTTACCGCTATAACCGGCGGCTGCTTATAATCTTTCCCTACCTGTAAATAAGTTTCAAGAAGTTCCGGGGCAAACGAAATATTATAGCTGTAATATTGGCCGTCGGCTGTTACTACACTCATATTCGTTAAACCCTCAAAAGAAGGAACAACAGACTTCAGACGAATTGCGCAAGGATAAGCATCTATCTTCTCTCCGGCCACATTCTCATCACCGATTGAGAAATACTTCACCTCATTAGGGAAAATAAGATGAAAGGTTTTATTTGTCGACACCGAAAAGAACGATGAATTGATTTCCTGTAAAGCAACCCCGCTATCTTCTAAAGCTTGTCTCTCTGCATCAACCTGTGCAGAAACTAACTGCACACAAAGGAAAAATACGGATAGGGAAAATAATATTTTATTCATTGTTTTACTCATTTAGATAGAAGAAATGAAATTCAAACCTAATTGATAATTAGCTGAGTAATCTTGAGCCACCCAACTCTTGATTTGCATCAGTTCTAATTTCAAATCAGATGGTAAACTCTCGTCCTGAAGAATGGCATCCAAATATTCCATTGCAGGTTTCCATTCTAAAAAACCGGACTGCATATTTTCGCCATCCTCATTCATCGCTAAACATTTAAGCTCGCTATTGATTACCATCGGCCAAAATATGGCATTTGTAACCATCAAGTTCCATAGATTCGGAACAAGAGAAAAGTATTGCTCAGTTGCCTCCCAACCACTCCTGCATTTTCTCCAAAGCATGAACTCTAATGAACGGTCTGAACGAATTTTCAACATAGCTTCAAGTATAGAATAAACGGCTTCAAAATGAGCACCTTTAATCAATTCTTCTAAACGAAAAGATGAACATTGAAGTATTGCATGTATAATGGGCATATCCATTTGTTTAAAGACAGTATCCTTCTGCTCTACAATGATTGTTTTTCTGTCACACTCAAACCTGTATTCAAGTATTTCCAAAATAGACTTACGAAGTTCAGGATGTATCAGGACTTCATCAAGTATAAGAACTTCATAACTGCAAAAAGAAGATATACCTTCCGGAGAAAATAAACGTTTGAATAAGTCTTTAGAGGAAGGATGGAATCTAGCTCCATCCAAAAAACCGGTACTACATGGATGTTCCTTAAGATAGTGCTGTACAAGGGTAGTTTTACCTGTACCCGATGCGCCAGTTATTGTGATAAAATTAAACTTGTTCATATTCATTGATTTTATTTTTTTTCCTCCGGACGGAGGTAAATCACATAGTTTGTTTTTATAGTGACCTTTATCTTCCGCACATTTTTCGATAGGGCCTGTTTGCCGGCATTGGCCGCACTGCTGGCAACCACACCGGCTATCTGGGCAGCAGCATCTACACCGGGAATCCCGCTGGTTGGCAAACCATCTAAAGCGCCACCGGTAACATCCTTCGTTGCATCGGCTTTAGGATTACCGGGAACATAAATGCCTAGAAGAGCATCTTTTGAATACACTTGCTTTTCAAATGGAAGAATATTGCCATTAACATTAATATGAGTAATCCGTACATTTACCCGCTCACCGTCAATACTGGTGACAATACCGAACACCGGAGAATTTTTAGGTATCGCAACCCCATTATCCGTATATGCAGCTTCTCCCAAACGCATTTTCAGCGTGCTGCCGGCCATTACCACTTGTTCTGAATGAACGTATGCTTTGACTGCATTTCTATTCTGAGTATTGGTAAGAGTGATGGTGTGAAAGGGAGAATACTTTACCGGCTCGACAGGCTCGGTGAACTTAACACTATCCGGTTCCTCGGCTTCTTCCCTATTCGTATCTTCTTTCAATGAAGGTCGCCGACGCTCACGTACAGAAGTATCGTTTTCCTTTGAAGATGAAGATATCGCATCGCTATTACGTTCAGCCTCTATATCCTGAAGCCCGGAAGAGACATTCTCTTTATTGGCCCGGATAAGGGCCTGTACACGAGCAACCGCCTCAGGATCATCAGCCGGTTCCACCGATAGGGAAGAAGCATTATTATAGGCCAACTCGGAAGATGAGTTGAGATTAGAAGCGCTTTTACGGTTCTCCATTGTTATCAGCATATCTGACAGAGAGACATCATTCACATCAGCTCTAAGAGACACTTCCTGTACTTGCTGCTCTGGTGTAGGAGCCGGGCTGCTTGAGAAGATAGACAACAGTAACACTCCGGACACCGCAAGACAACCGCTGATAATCAATATGTTCTTTTTTCTTTTGTCCATTATCTTTTAATTTATTGGATAATATTCCTGGGTATAACTCTTGAAATAAAAACCTGTAGGATTTTCAGGGAAACGGGGTGTAACTCTTATGGCCGTACCTTTTGACCGAATCTGGAACTTCTTTGTACCGATATTATCCATAATACTGAGAACAGACGTAAAGACAACCTCATACATGCTGCCGTTATCAATGCTCCTGATATTTTCCATTTGGTTAAATTCGCTTTGATAAACCACACCTTTATTGATTGCATCCGAATATGCCTGGTCATATTTGTACTTGCCATATATGGCATTAAGATCAGTCTGATTAACCAAAAAGGCTGCACGTGACTGGTTGTTCTTAATATTATTCACGTTAAAGCTATTGACATAATAACTCACTGAATAGCAGTGGGCGGCCAGCAAGGTCTTGTATAATTGATCAAGCTCCATTGTTTCAGTAGGAAGAAACTGCCCGCCGGTACTCACTACCAATATCTGCTCTGACGCATGTTTTGTTATCGAATAGGCATAGAACAACACAGAAACAATAATGACCGTAGCGGATACGAAGAACAGCTTCAGATATAATGCTTGCTTACGTTTGGCCGAGACATACGCACAAAACTTCTCAATCAGGAGTTCTTTATTTATATTTTCCATTTTAATAGACTAATCTTCTTAGATATGTTATTAATACACTTATAACAATGGCGGCAACTGCAAGTACCAGTTTCACTTTCCATGTCACCCTTTTAGAATTGAAAGAGTTGAATATTTCCGATAATATTAAGAGAATTTTACCATTATGCATTTTATCTTTCATATTTAGAATAATTGTGATGATTTGGCCCTTACAATACTGAACATCTTGATTTTCACCCACACACCTACACAGACAACAAGTAAAACGGTAACATGCCCGGCAGACTCTACTCCTTCCATAAAGAAGTTTGCCACCTCGTTCGAAAATTTATCCGCCAGTAAAAACATAGGAATCAATAAGTAACATATCAGCATATTCTTGACCCATGTATAAAAGTAACTACGGGTATTCTCATGGATAATAAGCACAATCGCGACGGGAGCAATCAATTCCAACAAAAGCAACCACATATAACGTCCTAAGATAAAAAAGGTATAAGTATATTTGAATATAAACACACCTACTGACATTAAAATTGCAGTTAAAGACTTCCATAATATATCGGTGATATAGGGTATATCCATTGTCAGGCCTTCCGCTTCTTTTGACTGGACAGCAAGAACTTGGCGTTTTACCATATCTGACATCGTTCTAAAGGACTTGTCTGAAAGGTCACCTCCAAAATCATTGATTAAATTGGTCTGAAGTTCGCCAAAAAGGCTCTCAACCAGATTAAATAATGTTCCGGCTGAAGTAGAGATCACACATACAATTATATAAATCCTAATATGCCCCCAATAGCTGGCTAAATCAAACGTATTGTTATTATTTGTGATGTTTTTCTGATACTCATCAAACAGCTTCATAAAAACCAGAAACAAGACAATCGCAATCATTATGGTTTTAAAAGAATCATAAACGATATAATGCTGTGTCCTTTCATAGGCCGTATGTATAGCCTCTATATTTCCCATTTTCATAATATTATCTTAAAAGTTGATATTCCATTATATCATTGGTAGCAAGGGTAATCGAGATAATCATATCGGTTGTATGCAGGTTCTGAAGCAATTGCGTTTGTTCTGCCTTTATGTTCATCAGCATGCTCAGGCGTTCCGAATCGTTCATTTTGAATCTAGTCGTCAGCGTTGAAGTAAGCAAATCAATAAGAGAATTGTTATTCACAAGCACAGACGAGACGGAACTCTCCACATTTCTGTAAAGTGAAGCATCCAAGCCATCCGCACGTTTTAGTAGTTCGGTACATCTGCCAACAATATACATCTGACGCTCCAATAAAGATTTGGCATAAGCAACATCCCGTACTGCGGATGAGACATCTGTCACAAATTTCAGAGTTTTCGTAAGTATAGAGGACTGCTCTTGCAAATTGAGAAGCTGTTTACCCCAAGTAGCAGCATTAGTAATCTGATTGCCGACATTCGTACTCAACGCAGCACCATCGGTCACAGGTATTTGTGCGCATATGTCTTGCATAGCGCACAGGGACATTACAAATAGGGAAAAGAATATCTTTTTCATATCATAACTGGTTATTTAGATTGTTCTATATACTGTTCTATGGCTTTTTGCATATTATGCCCGTTTTTCCCATAAATCCGGTCCAGTTCCGAACGGATTTCCCCTTGTGTCTGGAAAGCAAGGTACTTAGGATGGGAGGCCTCCAACCGAACAGTCAGTGCATAGCTCTCTCCGAAACGAATCCAACACTCAGAATAGGGATGTAAACATGTATAGTTGTTCTGAATGGATTTCAACTGATTAATTTGAGCGGATGACTTTATTTTAAACGTATCTATGACAGAATCATAAACGACTTCAGTACCTTCCAGGACATAGAGCAGTTGGATATTGGCTACGATACCTCTGGTATATTCATTATCCGGTAGTTGGACTGGAGACTGGATAATAGTCATTACCGCACCGTTTTCTTTACGGATTTTCTGATAGAAAAAAGCCACCGTCTGATGAATATCCACATCCAGAGAGGAAGCGGACTTCATTTGAGCCGTTTCAGCATATTCATCAAAGACAATCAGACCTTTTTTGGAAGGATCGGATAATATCTTATTGTTGATAGTGTCAAAAAGCAATCCCATTACAACGGATGCGACAAAAGGGATGGCTTTGACCTTGGTAAGTTCAAAATGGATGAAACGTTTGTCACTAAAGCTGGAAGCCACCCCCGCCGCAGAACACAGGTTCTCATAAGTTCCACCAGGCATAAAGTCACTACATACATGGCTAAATGAATCAATATCGAAATATTCCGGTTTCAAATTCAATTCCGGGCATAAGTGCTCGTACTGTTCTGTGACAAAGATGTAGAAGCCCTGAAAGCTATGCCCGGAATGTACATGCTTATAATAGGCATTTATCAGTTTACGCAACGATACGGTAAGATTGGCATCCGCATCCGGCCGGCGCCAAAAACGTAGGCATAAAGTTATCAGTGTGTCCTCTTTCTCCGTCGTCAACGGCTGCCCTTCAAGATCAAAAGGGTTAATGCCGAGCGGTTGGCTGGGTTCGTATTCGATATGAGCCGCTATATCCGGATAAAGATAACACAATTGTTTGAAGGAGTTACCAAATTCTACGGCAACGACCGTAAATCCCTGGTCAAGTAACTGGTGAACGATATTATTAGTAAAGAAAGATTTTCCGCTACCGGTAGGGGCAACTACAACGGCATTTCTCGCTTTGATACGACGGTTCTTGGCATCCCAGATGTCCTTGCGTAAAGGAATCTGGGTTAACCGGTCATTAAAAAGAATTCCCTCAGGATCATTCTTAAAACCCGAATAATGCACAAAACAGGATACGGCAAAAGACAGGGATGTCGTAAACATGTAAGGAACTCCAAGTGAAGAAGAGCAACCGATAATCCCGCCGGCATATACGTCCGCCAAGTTTCCATAACCCGGTATATAATAATTGATATTACGGATATCAAAGGCAGAGCGAAGATCCTTATCGGCCGTGTCCAAACGGTCAGTATCTTCATCCCACAACATGACAGAAAAATGGGCATAACAAAGAATGTCCTTGTTCCTGCTTATCTCATCTGCAAGTCCTTTTAGTGCCTCGATCTTCCCCGGAAGATTTATCTTGTCAAACCCCCTATTTCTGATATGATCATCCAAATTCTTTCTTAACCTCTCCTTCAGCAGTTTGTCAGAATAGAAATACAGTATCTGGTTATACACATGGTTATGCCGGAGATGAATGCCACCAAATATTTCGGCAGGCGGCATGTACAGTTCCGACTTATCAAGACTGACTGTATTATCCTTATCATACACCGGATAAACCCCGGCCGAAAAAAACTCCGCATCTGTTAATGCATACATGTGAGCGGTGTACTTACCGGCAGTTATCTCCTTCCCGAAATGAATATCCTTGACTCCTTCCGTTTCATAGAAATTGGCAGTAGAAAAGACATACGCTTTCAAAGCATCTACCGAGAATTCTGAAATTTCCAAATGCAAGGAAGCAAGATTATTCAATGCAAATTGTACGGCGGAGAGAAATTCGTCCAAACGTTCGGCATCAGCTTCCGTCAGGGCTTCTTTATAAGAGAAGCAGTTCTCCTCATAGGCCTTTGAGAGAGAAGAAAGACCGGAAAGGGTAAATGCAAGCACACACGTATGTTGCATATACTCCCTTCCGGCAAAGTGTTCTGCATCAACCTTTGAAAGATAAGACGTTCCTATACAGGAAGAATGATACTGCATACGACGATATACATCCTGTTTATGTACATAGGAATTATGCGGCATATGAGAGAAGGCTTGCATATAAACAGCATGGAATCTTTCTATCTCATCCTTATAAAGTGAATATACTTCGGGGAAAGAGAGACGGACGGCATAAGTCAGGCTTCCATTGTTGCCGATAATTATTCCATGACCTTCATTGTCAGATATAACATCACATATAGGGTAAAAAAAAGCATTATCCATATTTGACTATTTATACAGTGTTCTATATATTTCACGATTTGAGATCGTAAGGGCATTTGTTTTCTTCGGCATTTTCGGGCGGTTGCTTTTCCTATGGAAATATGTATATATCACCAGGAGAGCAACGACTTCAAGTAGTATCTCAATACAAGCTGAGAGACTGCCTGTTAATGCGGAAAGGACAGACAGAGCTGCAAAGAGGAGAAAACCCACCAGACAAGCAAGATAGATAGTGAAATATTCACTGTTCAGCCCTCTGATCTTCAGCTTATCATCTAACCCCATGTACACTTTACACGTATCCATACTATATCTGAAAGTTCATACTTGCCAATTTATTAGCAATCGCACCGAGCAAAGAAAGAATGACAAATATAAATGCCGTACCTTTGCCAACATTCATCCACCCCTCTTCAGCACTTGCGCCATTTTTTCCCCTTATGGAATCAAGATTGGCTATTACCAAAATGATAAACCCTAAAAAAAGTAAGAGACCCGCAACTGGAAGAATGTAATTTGTCAATATGTTATTCAGATCTGTCCGGGCATTGATTGTCTGGGCAGAAAGCGCTTCCGACACCTGAAGTATCAGGACTAATGATATTAATTTCTTTTTCATCGTAATCATCTTAAATAATCAACATGGTTTTCACGAATCACCCAATCCACCACAGAGAACGAGGTTATTTCAAGCGTTTCGCGGTTTGTATTCAGTTTGAACTTGAAAACATAGGTCTCACCCGGTTTCAAGTCCATGTTTGCGAGAGAATACTGATAACTGGAACCGTTCTTCAGACGGATCGTCATTTCTGTATTTACCGCTGGAGCGTGAGGGATGATTAACAGGTTGTCAGAATTTACATTCACAACACCTGTTACTTGTTGGGCAAAAAGGCCTGTGCATACATTAAACTCTGCTGTCAAAGGGGAAACCAGCGAAATTCCGGAAACCACTTCACCTTCTACTGTTACCGTAATCTGCGAAAGCGCATGATGTAGTTTTACCGATAGGGAAGAAGAACCTGGAGCTATATTTGCAACGGCCTTACTGTATAACAAATCGACCTGGTTTGCCATGTCTACCGCCAACGCTTCTGGATTATCACCGGACCGGTAAGGGCAATAAGAATATACCTTTCCTGGTTTTTCCACATATACGGGAACTGCAATCTTCCATTGTCCGCCAACCAAACTGGCCGAATTCCTGTACGAAGTGTTATCATAAGGCCGGTTATCCTCTGAAAGAAGATACAGACCAATCGGAGAAGCAAAGTTCTCCGATTGGCTATTATCATTCTTTACCACGTAGCATGAGCTGATGCTCATCTTCACTTCTTCCCCTTCAGCCGGATCATCATCATTGCCGTCCTTGCTGCATGACACTAGAATAGAACTGATAAAGAAGAAAAAGCATAGTAAATTTCTCATTTCAATTAGTGTTTAATTAATATCTACTGAACTTTTCTTTAATTGCAATAGGGTCACCTGAACGGTTTTTCCGGATTCGCTTTGGGTGAAAGTCATCACACCACCGCGAGGAGCAGTGCTGTTATTTTCCGAAACGGAAATAGTACCGCCGGATGCCGACGCCCAATTTACATTTGCTGACGAAGAATAGCCGGGATACTCGGTACGGTCCAGAGTACCATTGACATACACCCTTTTATACGAAGTTATTGTATAGCTGTTTGACGCACCCGATGCGGAAATACTCGTCCAAGATTTGCTTGTACTGCCATCACTGAAAGTAAAGGTATAGTCTGTCGTTATAACTCCGGCAGATTGTTCGACAAGTACTGTGATCTGTTTGCCGGAAGTTGCCTGTGTAAAGGTGACAGTACCATTACGCGAAGAGGTCGTACGGTTCTCTGCTACGGAAAGGTTGTTTCCGGATACTGTTACCCAGCTCACATTGCTTGAACCGGAATAGGATATATTTTCAGTAGCATCCTTTACACCGTTTACGTAGGTTTCCTTAAGGGAGGTTATCGTATAGCTATTAGTTCCACCAGTGGCAGAGACACCACTCCAGGCTTTACTTGCACTCCCATCACTGAAGGTAAAAATATAATTCTCGGAAATAGTACCGGCAGACTGTCCTATTGTTATTGTGGTTGTTAAGTTCGACTCATTCTGAAGGAAAACGACAGCGCCGGCACGTGAGGAAGTTGTACGGTTCTCAGTAACTGTTATCTCATTGCCGGAAATCACCACCCAATCGGGCTTACTGCTCAGACTATAAGGCTGAGAGACTGTTGTTCCCGGCAATATAACTCCGTTAATAGCTTCACTTTTTTCCGAAGTCACGACAAAAGTATTTCTAGTGCCATCTAAGGCTGCATAATTCAAAGATGCAGGGCTGGCAATAAACTTGTACGTCAGTTCCTTAGGCATAAACTTCACATCGTTCGTCTCCCCGGAGACAAAAACACGCTCCTCCGCAAAAGAAAATGGATAAGCAGTACCCAAATCTGTATATGACAACATACAGAACTGTTCGCCGGGAGCCCATGTCTGCGGAGGAACTATACCGATAAAAGAGATATGAGTATCACCGGACACTTTTTCAAGTGGAAGATTCGTGCGACGGTTTGCCGTAGTATTTACTACTCCGGCCGAAAGGTCTACTTTCGTATCCGTATAAGTATGGATGGTCATAGCAGTATGCTCCCGGTTCTCTGAAGAGGTATACATCACATTTGCCTTTGACAGCAAATGATGAAAGTTTAGAGGTATATCCTTTTTCCCTGTGTGTTCGTCATTAATCGCGAAGAGAAAATCGTCAGTCTTACTGTTTCCTGTAATGACATGTGGCATGGAAGTAGCATCCACGACTTGGGACTTATAGGGAAAATAGACATAGAAATCCAACTGCCTGTCCGGGGAATTGAATATCAAATTATCATTATCGGCCGCAATGAAAGCTTTCTTATCACTGTTCCAGACGTATTTCTTGTTATCCACATAATTCCCGGCCGATTTAAGAGTGGAATTATTAGTCCTGTCCAAAACATAAACCCCGACAGCATCACCTTCGACGAACTCAATAAGTTCATTCGCCCTCGTAGTAGGGCTCAGGGTAAATGACACATTGCCAATCACCATGCCATCTTGATTATCCTCTTCTGTACAGGAATATGTGAAGATACCAAGCAATATGATCAATAAGTATCTCATAATAATATTTTAAAGGATAGGTACTAAAGAAATATCTGAATCTTTATTGTCAGTCCAAGGCTCGATGGTGATACCGTCATCGGATGTTCCGTCACCATCACCATCTCCACCGATATCCACAGAGCTGTTCGTTACCGTAAGCGTATAGATATTTCGGTAGCCGGGAGCCCATGTAGTACCTACCGGAAACTCATATCTGAATTGGCGATTATCAATTGTGAACACAGCCTTGATGTTCTTGCCAGCAGTAGCAGTCACCGGGAAGCATATACTGCTTACTTTTTGATATTCCTCCGTAAGTAACAAGGTGCTTCCGGGTATAAGTGCGAGCACACCATCTGTCGATGTGCCGGTTATATTTCCGGTACTCAGGTTTAGCGTCCCGGCAGTCTTGAATACATTATTGGCGTCGTTATTTTCAATAGTCAAAGCCTGGAGTAAGCAATCTCCTTCATTATACGCGGCGGATTTTCTCAATTTAAAGACTACTTGTGAAAGAGCATGTTTCATCCGGATCGTAACGTTTTTATGCGTAATAGATGCAGGGGTATCACTATGGCCATAAAGATAATCAGTCTGAGTGGTGGACTCAATCGGAATAGCACTACCCGTTGTACTATTCACATCATAAGGATAATAGGCAAAAACCTCCGCCGGATTTTCATCCAAATAAACATGTTGTGCGAAAAATCCCTTGCCGTTATGTTTGAATAAAACATTCGTATAGCGGGATGGATTGCCTAAATACGGTTGGTCAATCGTAGCGTCACACACGAAAACGCCTAAACGGTCGTTTTCTTCCCAATCAAACTTATCGGCCCTGGTCGATGCAGCTCCCTCGATATGTGCAGCGATACTCATTTCCCCATCGGAAACAGGGAGTGCATCATTCTCGTTATTGCAGGATGTTAATGCAACAAATAGCAGTACAAAAGCTGCTGATAAAATTTTCTTTTCCATAAATAATTAATTATTAAAGTTTATATCGTCTTGTTCCATATCTTTCCATCCGTCGATGTAGATATTGCCCATCTGCATATTCTCACCGATCTCAACAACGACATCAATGACAATACCATCTGCATTAAAATCCTTTAGGACAGTAGATAGGTCAACCTGCGAATGTTGGGTAAAAGTATCACCGACACATTCAATGCGTAGCAGATTCTGAACGGCGTTAGATACACCAAAAACATAGGCCTCCGAAGTATACTTATACTGAGTATCAGTTTCGGTAAAAATCGGAAAAATCAGCCCGGCATACTCAGGGACCGGTTGGTTTGTATAAATTCTCCGTCCTGTTATAACTCCGGAAAGCATCGCTTCCAGAGTCTCTATCTCATGCTCTGCGGACATGCCTCTCAATGTGATGTTGATTACTATCTTCTGTACCATTGGTACAAGATTGAAAGTACGATAAGTGGTATCTTCCGGAAAGATAAATCCGGATTCGGAAGCCATGTGTACCGGTCGTAGTTTATTGGCATAGACCGGAACACCGTATTTTTCCGAATTGACCGTATCGGCATAAATTTCTATCTGGGTAATATCCGAAGAGTTACGCACCTTATTATTAAATGTACTGTATGCAAGAAAACGGTATTCACCCGTTCTGATACGGCTCAGAAAACTCCCTTCAGCCGGAAAATAATCCGGTTCCCCCAGTTTCTCTGTATATTCCTCATTGGAATAATTGTCATAGTACCTCACCTGTATTTCTTCAGGTGTGGAAGGCAAGATTGCGTTGTCTGCCAGTGTTGCATTTAGGAATCCTTTCGTTCCTGGATTTTCAGAGAAAAGCCAATCACAGGAGCTAAAATGAACAATCATTGAGAGCATGCACGCGGATGCTAAGATTTTCTTTTTTATCATTCTCATTACTCAAAATTTAAGTTATAATCGTTTATTAATTTGCTGATTTCAGGATCGAGCTGGCCGCGATACCATTTTCCGGGATCAAGTTCGCACGACGTTTTTAAAGCCTTGATTGCATCCGAGGGGCGGTTCTCACGAGCATAAAGTATCGCCAACAGATATAGTATATCTTCATTAGGTTGGAGGGTGGACAGTATTTCAATGGCCGGACGGTTATACCCCAGGCTCATAAGGCAAACTGCGGTATTCTGATCGTTATATTCGCTAAGTACCGATAATGCCACCTTGTACTGACGGTTATCCAACTGTTTTATCGCATCCATATAAACACTATCAATCACCGTAGTATGAATAGTGTCTTTCACCATTTCGCGACGGTGAAGATGGAACTCAAAATTAACTGCACGAAGTTTCGGATAGAGTTCTTTGCGGATATAGGCATACTCCTTAAACTTACGTAAGGCTATTTCCTTTGCATCATTATTCTTGATTTTAGTAATTGCATTCAGTATCTCGGAACTGTTCTGGATATTTTCATCATTGCGGATAAGATAAGTCAGTTTCTCCCAGTCCTCACCAATGGTACGGTTCTGAAACAGAGAAATCCCTTCACTGTCATCCGTTCTTGTGAGAAGATATTTTTTCAATTCTTTTGCACGCTGCATAGCCAGGTGTTCATTCATTCGTTCCGGCCCTTCAGGGGAAGATGTAGCAATCATATTCACACTATCCAAAACCAGCTCCCCGGTGAATGTCAGTTTATATAGTGCATCCAGCACCTTATCTATTTCTGCCTTATTATTCCCTATCTGTTCATCAAAATGGGTTGAACCGGTCTTATAATTAATTAAGGCGGTAGTGTTCGCCTGTGCGTGTCGGGAAACGATAATCCTTTTGTATCTTGGATTGCGGTCCAAAAACTGCACCATGCTTGATATGTAATAGGTCAGTGTGTCACCTGGCGGCATATGATAACGGCTTTCATCCAGAGCGATGACCTCACCATCAATGGTAACATCTATCTTCCTGATATTTTCATCTGCTTCAATAACCTGTGAATAGTAATATTCAAACTTATCCCCATTCTGAATCACTGTATCAAGTTTGCATGGCTCCTTTGGGAACCGGATATACTCCTCGCGTTTCTCATCGACAAGAGCTTTTTTTCGTTCGTTCTCGGCCATCCGCTTATAATCAAAGTAGCGCTTAGAGATCTCAATAGAATCCTCAGTTGTAATGGCTTTCTGCTCCAGTTGATAACCGGGGGAAAGAAAATTGTTCCAATAACCCGGTACATTGGCTATATTTCTTTCCAACCAGAACGCCGGAAGATTTTTTTTCCAGCTTGATGGATTGATAGAAGAACGGTTTCTCTCCATTAAGCCGTTAAACAGCAAGTTTCGCTTATTGCGTACATTACGCCAGTCTACAAAACGGGATTGCGACAGTAGTTCTTTCTGCCAGGAATAATAGAATTGCTCTTCAATGTTAAATAAAGCTTTTTGGTATCCTTTGGAATCAAAAAGATATTGCATATACGCACTGTCAGGAATAATAGAGCTAATAAAGTTCTGATACATCTGATATCCCTTTTCCTGCTGTCTTAGGAATTGTGCACCGGAAATCAGTATCTTATCGAATTGGATCTTATTACCGTTCTTGTCGGCAACAGGCGTCAGTTGTATTTGCCACTTGTTGTTAATAAGGTTGGCAGGAACATCCACTTTAAAGTCCAATGTTATCTTTCCGGCACGCTCCGGAGTATTTCGACTTTTGGCCACAATATTTACATCAGCCAGAGATACGCTCATCATATCCTCACCGTTTTCATCTTTTTCATATTCCGTATATTTATCACGAAGCTTTTTCTCTGTCTCCTTGCTATATACCTGTGTCGTATCTATCACAGGCTTGCTCCCTTTTGTTTTTTTGCGCTGTACTTGGCTCAACCGCACACGCTGATTATCATGCTCCAGTACCGAAACGATGGGAGCGCTGCATGAAAACACAAGCAGAGATAACGTCGTAAACAATAATATTTTCCTTTTATCAATCATTTTATATGTCAGTTGATTATCATTTAATTATGAATGAGAACTAATACTCGATACAAAATCCAAAGCAGGGCTATACAGCCAATCAATACGGCTATTCCTAATCGCATACGTAACCATGTCTTTTTCAAATATTCCAATATCTCTTGTTCTGTTTCTGTCATATTTTCCTTACTCGTCTTTGGTCATATTATTTTCTGAAGAAAATGGAGATGCAGCGTAAGAAAATGAAGAGGTAATCTTACGAGTTAAAGAGATTAAACCATCATAACTGTATGATGCTATATGATGCTGACCACCCCAATACTTAAAGGTAGCCAACCCAAAATTTGAATTATTCGTCCAAGCGATAGATGTAAGAGGGTTGATAGTGATATCAGGCAAATGAGATTTACTCACTTGTTCTCGAAAATAAACGTCATAGTTATTTTTTATATGATTATTGAAAATAACATCTTGAAAGGTTAAAAAGGAGCTTATCATTGACAAAGCCAGAATAAGAGGAAAGGATACCAATGACACCTTCATAACCTGTTTCCTACTAAGAGATATGTTACGGCAAAATATTACGACTACCGACAAAGAGATCAATAATACAGTAATAACTGACAGCCAGAAATACCATTCAAAATCTTCTATTCCTAACGTTATATCAATAGTTTCCATAATAGTATCAATTATTATTTTTAAGAGACTTTAAACAGCTGTTATTCATAAATATGCACAGTATTATTAGAAGTAAAAATAGAACGCTGACCAAACGCCACCATATGAAATCGAATATGAACGATAAAGCGAGGACGACAAAGTTTAACAATGAAGCCAATAGAAGGAAACGTAAATTATCAATTATACGATCTTTCTTGCTCTGATATTCTTCCTTCTCCATTCTATTCTCCTGAACTTATATTTTTCATCCCGCACAGTTCTACCGTATTCGGATAAATCGTAATACCGGACTGTGGCTTATTCTCTTTATCAAGATATGCCGTTACCTTTATGTACCCGGCGACAAAAACCTTTGTACCTTTCTTTAGGCAGGCAAGCATCTTGTCCGTATAACCATACCAAGCGACACTAATCCACACGACTTTTTCCACAGGATTACCTTGTTGGTTCCTTGACAATTCTTTATGTGCAACGCTAAATGCTGCAAACTTTTTCCCATTATCACCATCTTTGAGTTCGGCATCCGACCCCAGGTTGCCAATTACTTGTGTTAAAAACATAATTATTTATTTTTGAGGATTAATACACTAAAATTCTTCATAGGCAGAATCTATCTCTCGTGCCCGGATAATGCTTATCGTTACGCATAAGCCTATCAAAAAAAGAACTATTAAAGCCACGACCATTTTCTATAATCTATAATAAATGTGATTACTAATACAATGATACATAGTACGGACAAGCCGAAAAAAACATATACACCGGTAGCACTCACGGTATTCTTTTAGAATTAATACACTGTTCCGTTGCCGGATCATCTTTTATCCTTGAATCGGCACACACCGTCCGCCGAATTACAATTTCCTTTTCGCCCGCGTCGATCCGTTCCGAAAACTGGTAGATACTACGTATCCGGCAGATATCCATAAAGAAAACGTAATCCGGACACCCCATGTTATCGACAGTGGCATCAATCCTCTGCACCCCACCGGTTATATTACCGGCAGAGAAGCGGAGCTTTTTCAACTTCGGATGCTCCGCATTTATTTCATCTACCTTGATACGTATTTCCTCTTTGAGAGTATCCAGGGACAGTTCATCCTTAATCAGAACACGTTCGAATTTCTGAACGAAATCAATAAGTTTCTTACATGCCCGATTCTTCGGCGAATAAGTATTGAAAGTCTGAACAAAGTATAGCATTGCTTTCTCCTTTCCCTATTTGTCAGAACAGATACACCAGGTTCACCGCCACCTTATGTGGAATGATATGCCACCCGTATTCATGGCCGAACTTATAACCGGCTTTCTTATGGACGAATTTGTCATAACTGGTCCATAAGCCGGCTACACCAACTTCCCACTCAAAATTCCAGCGTGGCGCCATCGGATAAGTCCATCCGAAGGAGAGGCCCGCTCCGGCTCCGTAGCCGTCATAACGGTAGCTGTCCCAAATGTTACTGATATTGTACCGGCTGCCGATTACCGATAGAGCAATAAAGGAATCACGAAAACTTTCACGAAACCAGTACCGCCCACAGGGCATAACTGTCAAGTTCTGGAACTTGGTGTTGTTGCTTTTGCTAAAGACAAAAGGATTGTACTGGACAGGACAGTGAATGGAAAATTTCTTATTCAAAGTCATGCCGAACTCGGCATTGATATTGCCGGTAGCAAGACCTATGACATTCGTGCGAGCTGAGTAGAACTGGCTGTAGCCACCTATACTCACTATCAGGAATGTGAACAAAAACAGTAATCTTAATCTACTCATATATATTTATAATTAAATTCTCTAAGGAACTTCCCCTATGCTCACGCACCAGGAAAGTGTTTTAAAAAATATAACAATTTACACTATCATGCTAAAAGCATGAGAACAAACAAACAAAACAAACTGACACGCTTGTCAACAAAAGGTAGGGAACCCGCGGCTACGGAGAACCACGAATTGACTACTATTAAGAAAAGTGGGAAGAGAAAAGATATTTATGGAACCAAACATAAAATAGCCGGAAACATACACTAAAAAGGGGATTAAACTCTCGAAGAGCTTAAAGAAAAAAGAGGTTGGAGATGTGTTAGTTCTAAAAGAACTCTGACAGCTAAATTTGAGCGAAATGCCACACCCATTAATCTTACTATAAAAGAATGGGGAGAGTCCTCTGGAAATGCTGGTTATACAAAGATTAAGTTTGGGGTTAGCTCCTCTGTAACTGTATCTCTAGAAATAACCTACTTGGTTAAGTACGAAACCTGGAGAGATGATGGGTCAACTGACGGTGCAACTATCTCTACGACTATTGGGGCAAATAAAGAGCTAGAAATAGATTCGTATGATGATGATGGTTATGGTAATGGTGAAAGAAAGACTTCTACTTTAGAACGGTTTGTGATTAAAGCCAATGGCACAGTTATATATAATGCTGCTGACTATCCTGATGATGGCGCTATATATAACGGTTATCAGATTAATCGAACTGACATAAAAGGATACCCCTTTTATCGAATTGAACCAAAGGCTTCTCCCCAATGACAGGGAGAAGCCTTTTTTTGTGTCAGATATATTATTTTCTCTTGGAAAGATGAATTTCACTTAATTACGTCCCTTCAAGGTATATGTCACATTATTATATTTCAACGTTGCATTAATATCATTTAGACTGGTAAAACTTCCAGATGTAAACTCGTCACCTATGGCCCATTCCCAATTTGTAAAGCGTACGATTGTAGGCTGTTGATCTCTGTAAAAAGTCAGTGGATAATAACTTTTTTGATGTGTCAAGTTATAGGTATGTGTTGCGAATTCTGACTGCTTTAACTTTAGAGTGCCTGTAATGCCATTAGTGGAAGATAGCTTATATACATACGCTTCTGCAAAGTCAGCCGGCCAATCAAGGGGCAATGAGCCACCCTCCAACCTTACGTCGGCTTCTATAAGTCTGATTGTAACAGTTGCACTACGATCCACAGCACGCCTACTAAAAGAAGCATATATCTCTGAGCCTTGTAAGTACTCAATGTCTTGATCATCTAATGTACTAAGAGATGTAAATAACTCACCACTTTCATAATACCATCCTAAAAACTGATTATCACCTTTAGGAGTGGCTTCTATTGCAATTGGTGGATAAGGATTTCCATATACTGCATACGTTTTGATACCAAATTTCTCATCAATAGTATAGTCCAGAAGTTCATCATCATACTCTCCAGGTGCGGTGATGAATCCAAGATCATAGCTATCTCTTGGCTCTAGTTGCTCATCCACTAAAGTGATGTGAATAAAAGGCTTTCTTATGCCAAATTTAGCCGTCAGAGTTCTTTTAGATTATCCGGGTACTTTCCCCTTACTCGAATATGCAGATAGGGAAGGATGATTAGTTGGAGTGTGAACCTATACAATAGATTTGAAAAACGAGGTTTTGATACTTGTGAAAGCACAGTAAATAGCTACAGTTATAAATATTGTGCCGTAACATGGTTATTACTGATATAGCGTATAATGAAAGTAATTTCCCCATCTTTTTGATAGACATTGAAAAAGACATACCACTGTGTAGCCTTGTTCTTCCGGAACGTGGAATATAGCATCTTTTTCCCGTACCGGTCAAAATAAGGAGGTGCGGGCTTTTTAAGTTTTAGTGGAAGATTGTTTTTTATATCAAGGAACAGTTCTTCCACGTATTTCTGTGCATTTTCCTCAAATCCGAAGTATTCTTTCTCATAGAGGACGTTAATCAACTCCATGAGGTATTCTCTGACCTCTGGTAATGCGATTACTCTCATTATCCCCGCTTTTGTTTGTTTTTGAACATTTCGTGAATATCGGCTTTAACGCCTTGAAGAAGTTCGTCCATTGTTATAGCCCGTTCAAAATCCGCGTCCGGTTCAAGAATGTATTCTTTGCTTATTAACATGTCATGTTCACTTACAGGGACAAGCTTAAAACTTCCATTCTTCCGGGACTTTAAAATAACGTCCTCGCCATTGTTAGCCATATCCATGAATTTAGACTGGTTGGCCCTGAAATCTCTTGTGCTAATTACTATCATAATTTTCAGTTTTTGGGTTCATTGACAAAGATAGTGTTTATCTCTGGAAAAATCTAACGAATGAGGGAAAATAATGATGGTGGCACTGGTGCTCAATGACTTATGAAGACTTTTGATGAAAGCCTCGCCGAAGCAAAAGTGCAAGGAAATGAAAGGTAATGAGGGCGGACGGTTTTCAAATCATTAC
>OLRA01000202.1_pt1 | contig 83751 bp, 70 predicted proteins | sample 1673011 | NCBI WGS metagenome assembly OLRA01 (sample SAMEA3136746, study PRJEB25190) | human gut metagenome | reverse complement strand
CTCTTCTTTTTATGAGATAAAAACTTATCTCATTCTCAATTACTTATAAAAAATACGTACTTTCCAAAATGAAAAGTGGCGCTATTGCATGATAAAAGTGGCACTATTGTAGTGTAAAAGTAGCGCTATCGCAGCAAAAAACGGCTTTTTTGCGAGTCTGATTTCATAACAATTCTCCAGAAAACCTCATAATACACTGTGTATAAGTACGTTGTCTCCAAACGCTCAAAACTCAAGAATTTCGCACCAAAGATTTCTTCGTGCGTTTAGCTCATAGTATTGAGCGTTAGAAATGCAAATATCGTACATCGATTCAATCATTAAAGAGTTCGTAATGGTGATGAAAATCAGCCCAACGCCTCAGATTAGCCTGCGCCACTTCCTTCTTCATAGCCTCGGCTGTAGACATGCCGTCAGGCGTGACGCTTTCGGCGAATCGGAAACCAGCTTCCTGCAGCTGTTCCTTGGCGTCCACTCTGCCAGCCACCAGTCCGACAGGCACGCCAATGTGCTGTCCGCGCTGCAACACCTTCTGCGGCAGCTTGCCCATCAGCGTCTGACGGTCAGCGTGTCCCTCTCCTGTTATTATCATGTCGGCGTCCTTTGCCACGTCGTCAAAGCGGCAAAGACTGAGCAGCATATCAGCTCCGGAACGCATCTCAGCGCCAAGATACTGCATAAAGGCATAGCCGAGTCCGCCTGCTGCACCTGCTCCAGGACAGCACGAACGGTCGTAGCCGTAATGCAGAGCTGACTTCTCTGCGAACAGCTTAGCCCTCCTGTCGAGCTGCTCCACCATCTGCGGCGTAGCGCCCTTTTGCGGAGCATATACGCAAGCCGCTCCGTTCTCGCCGCAAAGAGGATTGTCCACGTCGCACGCCAAGGTGAAGCGGCATTCGCCCAGCTCGGTCTTCATGGCGTCATCGAAGGTCTTTCCCTTTGCAAAGATGTCAACAAGCGCCCTCAGCATACCAATTCCTGCGTCACTCGTGCCGCTGCCTCCAAGTCCGATTATGAAGTTGCGGCATCCGCGCTTGACGGCTCTTGAGAGCAGTTCGCCCACGCCGTATGTGGTGGCACGCATCGGATTGCGCTCGTCTTCCTTCACCAGCTCCAGTCCGCACGCCTGCGCCACCTCCACTATGGCGGTGCCGTCAGCCGTCATACCGAAGGCGGCGTCCACACGGCGCATCATCTGATTGTGCACATACACCGGCTCTATGGTTCCGCCCAAAGCCTTCGTGAAAGCCTCCAGCATGCCGTCGCCGCCGTCCGACATCGGCAGGCTGACGACGTCCGCGCCCTTTTCTGTTAACACTTCGGCTATCTCCGCCTCCACTTCCATGGACGACAGGCTGCCTTTGAATGAGTCTGTAGCAAGAATGTATTTCATAATATGAATGGTCTATGGGGCAAAATTAATAAAAGAAAACAAGAAATTTATATGACATTAAGCTAAATCCGCTGAAAAGTTATGGCATATATCAGATTTATTAGCGAAATTTGCAGATTGAAACAATATGTAATCAACAAGAAATAACAATACAAACAGAAATGAAAAAGAACTTTCTACTTATCCTTATGTTCTTGCTCTGCGCAATAACAGGAGCAAACGCACAGAAGAAGTACAGCCTTTACGCCGTAGGTTTCTACAATCAGGAAAACCTCTTCGACACCTGCCACGACGAGGGCAAGCGCGACTACGACTTCCTCCCAAACGGTTCGTATAAATGGAACGGACTGAAATACAGCCATAAGCTGCACAACATGGCTCAGGCGCTCGCCGATCTTGGAACGGACAAGCTGCCGGGCGTGGGATGCTCCGTAATCGGTCTGTCGGAGGTGGAGAACTCACGCGTGCTAGACGCACTTATCTCTCAGCCCAAGCTCAAGGAACGCGGCTATAAGTATGTGCACGTTGAGGGACCGGACAAGCGAGGCATCGACTGCGCCATGCTCTACAATCCGCGCTACTTCAGCGTAAAGGACGTACACCTCTATCCCTACGTTCCCGAGGAATCAAAGGACTCTGGCTTCGTCACACGTGGCTTCCTTACCGTGAAGGGCGAGATGGCTGGCGAGCCCGTTGCTGTCATCGTATGCCACTGGCCCAGCCGCTTCTCTTCGCCATACTATCGCGAGGTGGCAGCACGTCAGGTGAAGAAGATAAAGGACTCGCTCATCGAGGCTGACAAGAACTGCAAGGTGATGGTAATGGGCGACATGAACGACGACCCCACAAACAAGTCGATGACCGAGGCGCTCTCATGCAAGCCTGACGTAGACAAGGTGGGCAAGGACGACATGTATAATCCCTGGTATAACATTCTCACCAAGGAGGGACGCGGAACGCTCTTCTACAGCGGCACATGGAACCTCTTCGACCAGATTGTCCTCTCTCCCAACCTCCTCAACAAGAACGGACGCAAGGACTATTCGTCTCTCAAGTTCTTCCAGAACCAGATTCACATCAGACCGTATCTTATCCAGAGCGAGGGCAAATACAAGGGTGCACCGAAGCGTACCACGGCTGGCGGCGTATGGCTGGACGGATATTCTGACCACCTCCCCGTTGTGGTTTACCTCGTAAAGGAGCAGAAGTAATGATGTCAGAAAACGAACTTAAGGATGGCGCCACACAGACTCTTCCGCCTGTGGAGCGCCATCCTTTCACGCCTTTCCTTCCCGAAGGATGCCGTCTGCTGATGCTCGGCAGCTTCCCGCCGGGAGAGAAACGCTGGACAATGCACTTCTATTATCCCAACTTCACCAACGACATGTGGCGCATCTTCGGCATCTGCTTCTTCCAAGACAAGATGCGCTTCGTCAGCCAGGAGCACAAGACATTCTTCCTTGACGACATCAAAAGCTTTCTTACCCGTCAGCGCATCGGCATGTACGACACCGCCACTGCCGTCCGCCGACTGAAGAACACGGCGTCGGACAAGGACCTCATGGTCGTGGAGCCTACTGACCTTAAGGCGATGGTAAGCGGCCTTCCCCTTCTTACCGACATCGTAACGACGGGGCAGAAAGCCACCGACACGCTCGCCGAATGCTTCTCCATTAAGGAAAGTCCGAAGGTTGGAGAGCATACCACGTTCTGCTTTGAAGGACGCGAGTTGCGTCTGTGGAGGATGCCAAGCAGCTCAAGGGCTTACCCGATGGCTGTGGAGAAGAAGGCGGAGTTCTATCAGAAGATGTTCGACAGTATATTCATTCCCTAAATCTCTACTAAAAACAAGTATATGGAAAACAATAAAATCACAATTATAGGTATAGCAGGAGGAACCGGATCAGGCAAGACCACCGTTGTAAAGAAAATCGTGGAGGCTCTTCCGCCTCATCATGTAGCCGTGGTGCCTCTCGACTCGTACTATAACGACACCACAGGCATGACGGACGAGGAGCGCCATGCCATCAATTTTGACCATCCCGACGCTTTCGATTGGAAGCTTCTCATCAAGCAGATAAACGACTTGCGCGAGGGAAAAGCCATCGAACAGCCCACATATTCCTATATTAAGTGCAACCGTGAGGAAGCCACCATCCACGTCGAGCCAAAGCCCGTCATCATCGTGGAGGGCATCATGGCCCTGCTAAACAAGCGTCTGCGCGACATGATGGACTTCCGCATCTTCGTGGACTGCGACTCTGACGAGCGCCTTATCCGAAACATCCAGCGCGACATCATTGAGCGCGGACGTACCGTACAGATGGTTGTTGACCGTTATCTGAAGGTTCTCAAGCCCATGCACGAGCAGTTCATCGAACCCACAAAGCGCTTCGCTCACGTCATCATACCTGAGGGAGGAGACAACGAGAAGGGCATTTCGATGGTATGCCGATACATCGAGAGCATCGTAAACGGTGAACCGAAAAAACAGTAACCCCCTAAACAACATCGTTATGCACAGTTCATAAGCTTTAAAACTTATGAAAACTTACATAAAGCGGCTTTTTTTTATTCGTTTGCGGGCGTGCCTTTAGAATAATATTCGTACATTTGCAAAATAGATAGTTAAAGACACGCCAAACAGAACTAAATATAAAGGTAGTATGAACAAAAGCGACAGCATCATAATCATCCCTACATATAACGAAAAGGAAAACATCGAGAAGATCATACGCGCCATCTTCGCTCTCGAAAAGTGCTTCCACATTCTCGTCATCGACGACGGAAGCCCCGACGGAACAGCCAAGATTGTGCATCATCTTATCGACACGGAGTTTGCCGACCGCCTCTTCATCGTGGAGCGCAGCGGCAAGTTAGGACTCGGCACCGCCTACATCACAGGATTCAAGTGGGCGCTCGAGCACGGCTACGACTTCATCTTCGAGATGGACGCCGACTTCTCTCACGACCCAGCCGACCTGCCGCGCCTTTACGCTGCATGCCATGACGAAGGCTACGACCTCGCCATCGGTTCGCGCTACGTAAGCGGCGTCAACGTCGTCAACTGGCCTATGGGACGCGTGCTGATGAGCTACTTCGCCTCCAAATACGTGCGCATGGTCACTGGTTTCCAGGTGCACGACACCACAGCGGGCTTCAAGTGCTATCGCCGTTGCGTGCTCGAGTCCATTCCGCTCGACCAGATCCGCTTCAAAGGCTACGGCTTCCAGATAGAGATGAAGTTCACGGCATACAAGATGGGCTACAAGATTAAGGAGGTGCCCGTAGTGTTCGTCAACCGTCGCGAAGGTGTCAGCAAGATGAGCGGTGGCATTTTCTCCGAAGCTTTCTTCGGCGTTATGCGTCTGCGTTGGGACGGATGGTTCAGAAAGTATCCTAAGGCAAAACATTAAAACATTCGAGATACGTCGAGAGGACATCCTAAAAGCTTTATGGAAATAAGAGAGATTAGCAACATATATTCAGCCCTGCCTCAGTGCGGGGCTTTTTTGAAAGCTGTAAATGACGAGTCGGTGAAGCATTTATTCCTTAAGGGAATGGTTGCTTCATCGGCTCCTGTGTTTTTTGCGGCAGCCGCAAGCCGTACAGAAAACGACAAGAAAGGGGCGCAGAAGCCGCTCACGGCTGTCTTCATACTGCAGGACAATGACGAGGCAGGCTACTTCTATCATGACCTTACGCAGATTCTCGGTACGGACAACGTGCTGTTCTTCCCTTCATCCTATCGCCGTGCCGTGAAGTACGGACAGCGCGACGCCGCCAACGAAATCCTGCGCACGGAGACTCTCTCACGCCTCTCGGCAGCTCATACGGATAGAAAAGGGAAGGACAATCCGGGCTTCCTCTATGTGGTAACCTGTCCTGAAGCTCTCAGCGAGCTTGTCGTATCGAAGCGAAACCTCGACGAGCGCACCATAAGCATCGGCGTAGGCGACATCGTCAATCTTACTGACCTCGGACGAAAGATGCGCAGTCTTGGCTTCGAGGAGGTAGACTACGTTTACGAACCCGGACAGTTTGCGATGCGCGGAAGCATCGTCGACGTCTATTCTTACTCGTCCGAACTGCCCTTCCGCATCGACTTCTTCGGCGACGAGGTGGACACCATCCGCACGTTCGAGGTGGCAGACCAACTCTCGAAGGACTCGAAGGAGACGGTTCAGATTGTTCCCGAACTGGCACAGACCGCCACAGACAAGCAGCCCTTCACAGCCATGCTGCCCGAGGACGCCCTGCTGGTCTTCAAGGACCGCCTCTATCTATGCTCCGCCATTGAGCAGATTTATGACAACGGCTTCTCCAAGCAAGCCTTTACGGAACGTCTTGAGGGTGCCACGGAGATGGAGCAGGAGCAGATTATGCGCGAAATGCGGAAGGAGAACAATCTGGTCAGCGGCGTAGAATTTCGCAATGCTATCAGCGGTTTCCGCTTCGTCGAGATGGGAGCACATCCGTCCGGCACCCCCCAAACCACCATCACATTCAACATTTCGCCGCAACCGCTGTTTCATAAGAACTTCGAATTGCTGGCTCAGACTCTCGAAGACTTCCTGCTTCAGGGCTATCGTCTCTACATTCTTGCGGACAGCGAGAAGCAGACACGCCGCCTGAAGGAGATTTTCGAGAGCGACGAACTGCGTGCCGTACGTAACGCCCGCCATCAGAAATCGCCCAATTCGGAGGCTCTCTCCGTAGCTGACAACATCACGTTCACGCCCGTTGACCACACTCTGCACGAGGGATTCGCCGACGCCGACCTCCGTCTGTGCTTCTTTACGGACCACCAGATATTCGACCGTTTCCATAAATACAACCTCAAGTCGGACGCTGCCCGGACCGGAAAGATGGCGCTGACGATGAAGGAACTGCAGGAAATGGAGCCGGGCGACTTTATCGTACACGTGGATTTCGGCATCGGCAAGTTCGGCGGACTCTTACGCGTGCCGGTCGGCGACAGCTATCAGGAGGCCATACGCATCTATTATCAGCACGGCGACATCGTGGACGTGTCAATACATTCGCTCTACAAGATATCCAAATACCGCCGCGCCGACACTGGCGAACCGCCACGCCTCAGCGCTCTCGGCACGGGTGCGTGGGACCGACTGAAGGAACGCACGAAGAAGCGCATCAAGGACATCGCACGTGACCTTATCAAGCTCTATTCAAAGCGTCGCCACGAGAAGGGATTCTCATTCTCTGCCGACTCTTACCTGCAGCACGAGCTGGAGGCTTCGTTCCTGTATGAGGACACGCCTGACCAGTCGAAAGCCACACAGGACGTCAAGCATGACATGGAAAGCAACCGACCCATGGACCGCCTCGTATGCGGCGACGTGGGATTCGGCAAGACGGAAGTGGCCATACGTGCCGCCTTCAAGGCTGCCACGGACGGCAAGCAGGTGGCAGTGCTGGTGCCCACCACTGTGCTGGCGTTCCAGCATTACAAGACATTCCTCAGCCGCCTGAAGGAGATGCCCGTCCGCGTGGACTATCTCTCACGTGCCCGCACTGCCAAGCAGACACGCGAGGTGCTTGCCGATCTGAAGGAGGGCAAGATTGACATCCTCATCGGCACGCACAAGCTCATCGGCAAGTCGGTGGAATGGCACGACCTCGGACTGCTCATCATCGACGAGGAGCAGAAGTTCGGCGTGGCTACGAAGGAGAAGCTGCGCAAGCTGAAGACCAACGTGGACACGCTCACCATGTCTGCCACCCCCATCCCGCGCACGCTACAGTTCTCGCTGATGGGAGCACGAGACATGAGCATCATACGCACGCCGCCGCCAAACCGCTATCCCGTCCAGACCGAACTGGGCGTATACGGACACGAGATAATAGCTGACGCCATCAACTTCGAGATGTCGCGTAACGGACAGGTATACTTCGTGAACGACCGCATATCCAACCTTCCCGAGATAGCCGCGCTCATCCATAAGTATGTCCCTGACGCACGAGTGGCCATCGGTCACGGTCAGATGAATCCGGAAGAGCTTGAGAAAATCCTCATCGGCTTTATGGATTATGATTACGACGTGCTTCTCTCCACGTCCATCGTGGAGAACGGCATCGACATCTCCAACGCCAACACCATCATCATCAACGACGCCCACCGCTTCGGACTCTCTGACCTCCATCAGATGCGAGGACGTGTGGGACGCTCCAACCGCAAGGCGTTCTGCTACCTGCTGGCTCCGCCAAAGTCGGTGCTGACGCCTGAGGCACGCCGCCGACTGGAGGCATTGGAGAATTTCTCCGAACTCGGCAGCGGATTTAATCTTGCCATGCAGGACCTCGATATCCGCGGCGCGGGCAATCTGCTCGGTGCCGAACAAAGCGGATTCATGGAAGACCTCGGCTACGAGACTTATCAGAAAATCCTCAATGAGGCTGTCACCGAACTAAAGAACGAGGAATTCCAGGACATCTACGCTGAGGAGATAGCACAAGGTAAGGAAATCAGCGGCGACGAGTTTGTGGAGGATTGCGCACTGGAGAGCGACCTGGAGATGTATTTCCCCGAGACCTACGTCCCCGGTTCGGCAGAGCGAATGTTCCTCTATCGCGAGCTCGACAACATCAGCGACGACGACCAGCTGGACGCTTACCGCAAGAGGCTGGAAGACCGCTTCGGCAAGATGCCGAAGGAGGGAGAGCAGCTGCTCCTCGTTGTGCCGCTAAGAAGGATAGGCAAGAAGCTCGGTTGCGAGAAGATCATCCTCAAGCAGGGTCGCATGCAGATGCAGTTTGTGAGCAATCCAGAGTCTGCCTACTACAAGAGTCAGGCTTTCGGACGCGCCCTCAACTATATATCTTCGCACACCCGTCGCTGCAATCTCAAGGAAGCCAGAGGCCACCGCTTCATGATTGTGACCGGCATCACATCGGTGGGCGACGCTCTGGAGGTGCTGAAAGAGATAGACAACATGTAATGGCAAGAGCCACACATTAAACATTAACAAACAGTAAACAACATACAATCATGGCATGCAAGCTTCTTCTTATACGTCACGGCGAGACCGTTGACAACGTAAACCGCATCATGCAGGGTCAGACGCCGGGCAAACTTACAGAAAACGGCATCAATCAGGCACGCTGTCTCGGCGCCGAACTGAGCCAAAAACACATCGACGCCTTTGTATCGAGCGACCTCCAACGTGCCGTCGACACCTGTGTGGAGGTGGCAGCCCCCCACTTCCAAGGCGACCATCAGGCTGCCCTCGCCAACATCTTCCAGACTCCGCTGCTAAGAGAGCGCGACTGGGGCAGCTTCACCGGTCGATACATCCCCGACCTGAAGGACGCCAAGTGGACGCCGGACATCGAGACCACAGACGCCATGCGCCAACGTGCTAACGCCTTCCTCCAGCTTATGCGCCAGCGTTACGACGGCAAGACAGTAGCCGCCGTAGGTCACGGAATAATAAACAAAGCCATACAGTCCGTCTTCTTCGGCAAGCCAATGCAGGACATCGAACCGATGAAGAACGTGGAAGTAAGGGTGTTGGAGGTGTAATGTCTTCCCGTCCGCTACGCAAATATCGTACAACAGAGTAAAAACATGTTACAAAATAAATCTGCCTTGGTACGGCGGAGGCCTCCGCTAATATGCAAACTGTTTTCCCTGTCTCTATTGCCTTGCTTGACACTCGAGCATAAACTCGTCAGCAATATAGAGATTGCCGTAGAGATAAAGTCCTGTTTTACGATTATGTAGGTCGGCGCATGTCTTGCTGCGATAGAAGAGATCGAGGGCGCGGGCAGGCGAAATGTTCAGACGTTTGGACAATTCGTATGCCACACCACCAATCTGATGACTGAGAATCATATCCTGAATGGCAGGCGACTTTATTCGTTCTTCAAATTCTTTCTGATTCATAAAAGCACAGGTATTTGTCAGTAAGCTCCTGATTTAAAAGACATATCTGATTGTTCGGCTTATAGAAAGCCAACTGCTGTAGAGCCGTTTGCGAATCTATAAGTCCTTGGATATAAAGATTAATGGTGTCGATGACGCGGTCATTGGCAATGCCGCCCTCAATATAGTCGTAGGCAGCAGCGAGATTCTTGCCCTGTCGATTAGCAACTATAAATTCGAGCCATTCGGCATCGTAGGAAGTGAATATCTTATATCTGCATTCCGCGAGAAACGCCTCGCGATTAAGATGATAGATATTGAGAAATGGTTGTGAGCCACGTTTGTCTGCCAATGTCTGCGCCCAGCGTACTGCCTGTTCTTTAAGGTCTGTGACATAGAAGCCTTTACCGAAGTCTAACCTCGGACGTCCAAAAGCACATATCGGTGAGCAGATTTCCTCCGTAGCTCCATGATAAACTGTCAGCATGATAGGCTCCTTTCCTTATTCACTATATATTCCTCCACGTCCTCCAACACATACTCAAGACTTTTGGTATGCAGCGTATCGTAGTTTTTGAGTATATAGTTCTCGATAGCCTCCACTTTATGCATTCTCTCATACACTTCGCCATAAGGCTTGCCCATCTTCCTTGCAAGACCTTCCACACAGCTTGCAGCAAAGGCAAGCTTCAGCTCATCAAGCGGCAAGCGTATCTGCTTTTCAAGACGTAGGTTCTTCATAATGTATATTATTTGATGTGGTATGTTTCTGCAAAAATAGCGAATTATAAAACTCAAAACTCCTAATTTGGACGGCGAATGCCGTCCTTTAGTACGCTGCGTCGTTCGCGAGATGCCATGTTGTGAGGAACGAGGCACGCGAGATGTCGGTCAGCTTGGGATAGTTGATGGTGTTAGGTTCGTCCGACGGCTGGTTGTAGTGGGGCTGTGCGTCGGTGTGATACCAGATGATGGGCACACCCTTGAGGTGGAACGAGCTTTGGTCGCTGCCTCCGACGGGGTTGTCCCATGGACGATAGCTGGGGTTGAGCTGGAGCGAATATCTGTTAATGTCGTCCTTGAGCCAGTCGCCGAACGCAGGATGAGTGTCAGTATAGAAGTATACCATGTATGTGGGGTCCTCCGGCTTGTTGTTGCCACCCACCATGTCGAAGTTGAGATAACCCTTCACCTTGCTGATGTCAGCATAATGATTGACGAAATACTTCGAGCCTAACAGTCCGAACTCCTCACCGTCCCAGAATGCGAACACAATGGTGCGCTCTGGTGTGGCACCGCTCTCAGCGAACGCCTTAATAATCTGGAGCACGGCAGTAACGCCTGAAGCATTGTCGTCTGCACCGTTATAGATGTTGTCGCCAGCGACATCGGCATACATACCCTCATGGTCGAGGTGGGCACCCACCACTACTATCTCGTCAGAGCGACGTCCGGGAATGACGCCGAGCACGTTGCTGAGGTCCATGCGCTGGTGTACGTGCTTCTTTATCTGCGCGATGGAGTCGGCATCCACAAAGAATCTGACGCCGCGCTTCAGCTTCTGGTCGGCATAAGCCTGGAAGGGCTGCTCATAAGTATCGCCGAAAAGCGGGTTGACGCCAGCCTCACGAAGACGCGAGATGATGTACTGCTTGGCGATGCGCGAACCACGCTGACCGGCACGGCGACCCTCAAGAAGGTCGTCAGCAAGGAAATAGACGTGGGCACGGGCGGCGTTCTCGGTGATGGTGGCAAGGCCAGCTTCCTTCTGGCGTGTGATCAGCTTGGTTGCCGACTTGGGTGAACGGGGACCTGCGGCGCAGGCGGGCATGGCAAGAGCGAAGGCCGCTGCCATGCACAGAAGATTAGTCTTTACTTTCATTTGTATTTGTTTCGTTGTTCTGTTGTTGCTGTATCTGGTTCTGCAAAGCACGCTCAATGGTGCGGTGCAGGAGATGTATCTTCACGGCGTTTATCACCTCCACTACGCCATACACCATCATTGCCCATCCTATCACGAAGAGCGGAGCCGAGGCAATGGACGAGGGAGAGATGACGGCGATGAGACCTACGAGGAGCGTCAGCGTGGGCATTATCCAGAAATAGATGCCCACACGAGCCAGACGTGAGGCGGCTATGAGATTCATAAACTGCGTGACGTCGCCGAGGATGAGTATGGCGGCAAGGATATACATGAGGCTGCTGACAAACGTGCCGGGCATGATGGCAAGGATAAGGCCGAGGATAAGGCTGCCAAGACCTACGATGGGAAATGCAGGTCGCATGCCGCGCAGCTGGCGTCCCTGTGCATCGAACACCTGTACGTCATCCTTACGACTACGCGCAATGAGATATGAAGCGCACGAGAAAACGCCTGATATGAAGAACAATACGCCTATGGCTATCGTCATCCACGTAACCGTCTGCTCGCGATACTTGACGAGCAGCGCTCCCACGACAATGGCGCAGATGGCTCGAAGGAGCGAACTCTGTAATACTTTCATCGGATAATTGTATTTAGTTATTAATGTAAGGCAAATATAAACATAATATTCCGAAAAACCATTATTTAAGGTAAGAAAAAACAAGAATAGGGAATTTCCCACTGGCGTTTAGGGAAAATCCTTTTGATGCTATGATTTATGTGGCTAACTTTGCAAGCGTAAAGAAACAAGAACGGAAAAATAACAATTTAAAAAGATAGAGTTATGAAAAAGTTTATATCAATCTTAGCGTTACTGTTCACAATGACAGTCACCGTAAACGCAATGAGCTATGAGCAGGCACGCCAGCAGGCACTGTTCCTCACAGACAAGATGGCGTATGAACTCAATCTCACTAACGACCAGTATGAGGCGGCTTACGAGATAAACCTCGACTACCTCATAGGCGTAAACACATACGACGACCTCTACGGACCGTACTGGCGCTATCGTAACGTGGACCTCAGCTACGTGCTCCTCGACTGGCAGTATCGCGCATACTGCGCCGCCAGCTACTTCTATCGTCCGCTCTACTTTAGCGATGGTCTTTGGCACTTCAGCATCTACGCTCGCTATCCGCACCGCGACTACTTCTACTTTGACCGTCCTGTGGTGTACGTAAGCTACTGCGGAGGCCACTCTTGGCATCGCAACGGAGGCCGGTCATGGTATAACGGAAGACGTTACGCTGAGCGTCGCGGCGACGCACACTTCGGAATGCGTGACGGATTTAATCGCGGCGATTATGGCAGAGGCAACCGCCAGTCGTTCGGTTCGCGCAACCAGACGCAGCAGCGCTTTGGTAACAACACTAATATAAACAACAACGGACAGCGTGGTTCGTTTGGTTCGCGCACCAACCGCGAGAGCAGCACTCGCACCACTGTAAGACAGCCGAACAACAACAGCAACTCTTCTTTCGGTGGCAGAGGCGGCTTCAGGGTGGCTTCTCCTGAGAACTCCGTACAAAGCTCGCCGCGCTCTACGTTCGGCAGCGGTCGCTCCAACAACAGCTCACGTTCGTTCGGCAACAGTCGCTCTAACAGCAGCTCAAGCTCGTTCGGCGGCAGCAGCAGCTCACGTTCGTTCGGCAACAGCAGTCGCTCTAACAGCAGCTCGATGAGTGCTCCTCGCGGAGGTAGTTCGTCATTCGGTAGCTCACGCGGCGGAGGATCGTTCGGCGGAGGCTCACGCAGCGGTTCGTTCAGCGGAGGTTCATCTTCACGCGGTGGCGGTTCGTCACACGGTGGCGGTTTCGGTAGCCGCAGATAACGCAGCAACACATTAAAACATTATCATATATTCATTAGACATAATAAAAACACACTATTCTTTTATGCGTAGGGGTTGTGGCAGAGTGGTTCTGGTGCAGCCCCGCTTTTTTTGTTGTCAGTAAGGACATAAATAAATTTGTACGCTATGATAGCCTCAACGTACAATAAACACCAAAAAACGTCGTTATAATATAATATGGTGTAATACGCACTAAAATCACTCAACCGACAAACACACTTTATAATAAAATGATAGACTATATAAAAGGCGAGCTCGCTGAACTTACTCCGGCACTGGCCGTAGTCGAGGCATACGGCGTTGGCTATGCGCTCAACATCTCGCTTAACACATACGAAGCCGTACAGGGCAAGAAGGACGTGAAGCTCTACGTACACGAATCGCTTGTCACTGGTGGCAGAGACGACTCGTACACATTCTTCGGATTCGCCTCCAAGCAGGAGCGCGACCTCTATCGTCTGCTCATCACCGTATCGGGCGTGGGAGCAAATACGGCTCGCATGATTCTTTCTGCGGCTTCTCCTGCTGAGCTTGCCGGAGCCATTTCGTCAGGCAACGAGCGACTGCTGAAGGGCGTGAAGGGCATCGGTCTGAAGACGGCACAGCGCATCATCGTGGATCTGAAGGACAAAATCATGTCGCTGGGCATCGCCCAGGAGCTTCCTGCCGGCACCGCTGCCGACAGCACCATCCCCGCAGACGTCAGGGACGAGGCAGTGGCAGCGCTCACAATGCTCGGCTTCTCACCGGCTCCGACAGCCAAGGTGGTGACAGCCCTGCTTACGGACGACCCGACTCTGCCTGTGGAACAGGTGGTGAAGATGGCGCTGAAGCAGATCAAGTAAGACAATAACAGGATACGACACAAGACAATTCAATACGTTGAAGCAAATTCTCAATAACATACTCCTCATATTACGCCGATTCCCGTCGCACAAGACGGCACGGATAATGGCAGTCGCGCTCCTTTTAGTGGCAGTGGCTACGCTTGCCATGACCGGAAGTCCTGTAATGCAGGACGTCAGACAGCGTGAAGCAAAGCCGGAAGGCAGAAAGGCAAAGACAGCCCGCGACACCATGGCGATAAAGGCGCAGCCCGTAATAGAGGGAGACGACTCAATACCAGACTCGCTGCTGCATACACACTGGCCCATACAGCGCACCATGCCCATTACTCTCGACGACCTCTCGCAGGGCGCCGCCGACCTCAAACGCCCGGACAATCTGGGGCAGCAGGTGGAATATAACGACTCGCTCGACAGGTATGTCATCGGATCGAAGATGGCAGGTTCGTACATCGCGGCACCAGTGATGATGACCGCAGAGGAATATATGCATTGGAGCGAGAAGCAGCTGATGAAGGACTTCTTCCGCAAGAAGAACGACGAAATATATCAGGCGAAGGGTAAGGAGAAGTTCGACTTCTCTGACATGCACTTCGATCTGGGTCCGGCGGAGAAGATATTCGGTCCCGGCGGCGTGCGCATCAAGACGCAGGGAACGGCAGAGCTGAAGTTCGGAGCGACGATGAAGAACATCGACAACCCGTCGCTGCCTATCCGCAACCGCAAGACCACCACAATGGACTTCGACGAGAAGATAAACCTTAACATGAACGGACGCGTCGGCGACAAGGTGAACATGAACCTCAACTACAACACCGACGCCACGTTCGACTTTGACGCACAGAGCCTCAAGCTCAAGTATGACGGCAAGGAAGACGAGATAGTGAAGCTGGTGGAGGCTGGTAACGTGTCGTTCCCGTCAAACTCGTCGCTCGTAAAGGGTGCCTCATCGCTCTTCGGCATCCGCACAGACCTGCAGTTCGGCAAGCTGAAACTGCAGATGGTGGCGTCGCAGAAGAAGTCGACAACGAAGAGTGTATCGTCAAAGGGCGGCAAGCAATTCACGCCGTTCGAGATTGACGCTGCCAACTATGAGGAGAACCGTCACTTCTTCCTCTCGCAGTATTTCCATGACCGTTATGACGAATGGATGCGCTCACTGCCCAACCTCACTTCTGGAATGAAGATAAACCGTGTGGAGGTGTGGGTGACCAACAAGACAGGAACAACGTCAAACACGCGTAACATCATCGCCCTGACCGACCTTGGCGAGAACACACGCGTGTCTAACCCTATATGGGCTACCACCGGACAGCCCGTGCCTTCAAACGCTTCCAACAGCGAGTACTCCGCAATGACCACGCAGTACGCCGGCGCAAGAGAGATTGACCAGACATCAACAGTGCTCGACGCCATACCGGGATTTGCCGGCGGCACCGACTATGAGAAGCTGGAGAAGGCTCGTCTGCTCTCTTCATCGGAATATACCGTCAACACCGCACTCGGCTATATCTCGCTGAAGACCAGCCTGCAGACCGACCAGGTGCTTGCCATCGCATACGAATACACGTATGGTGGCGTGACTTATCAGGTGGGCGAGTTCGCCTCTGACAACACGGACGTGAGCAAGGCGCTCTTCGTGAAGTCGCTCAAGAACACGTCGAACAACCCGAGCCAAGGCAACTGGGGACTCATGATGAAGAACGTCTACTACCTTGCCTCGTCGGTGGAGAAGGAGAAGTTCCGTCTGGACGTGAAGTTCCAGAGCGACACGGCTGGCGTATACCTTTCTTATATACCAGAGCCGCAGGTGAAGAACCAGACTCTTATCAAGGTGCTCGGAGCCGACCGACTGGACAATAACAACAAGGCACACTCCAACGGCTACTTCGACTACGTGGAGGGATATACCGTTACCAACGGTCGCGTGTTCTTTCCTGTTGCCGAACCGTTCGGCAAGCACATCTACAACTACCTTACCTCCAAGGGCGTAACAGCAGACCAGGCTTCCAAGTATGCCTTCACCGAGCTGTACGACTCGACGAAAACCGTGGCTAAACAGATAGCCGAGAAGGACAAGTATGTTCTCATGGGACAGTTCCGTGGTACGTCTGCCAACGTCATATCGCTCGGCGCATACAACATTCCGCAAGGTTCAGTGGTGGTAACGGCAGGCGGCGTGACCCTTGCCGAAGGCACCGACTACTCCGTGGACTACTCGGGTGGCGAGGTGACCATCCTCAATCAGAGCATCATCGACGCCGGAACAAGCGTGAACGTGTCGCTCGAGAGCAACACAGACTATGCACAGGAGCGAAAGACAATGTTCGGCCTTAACTGGGAGTACGACATATCGAAGAACTTCCAGCTCTCCGGTACGTTCCAGCATCTCTCTGAACAGCCGCTCACCAACAAGGTGAACATGGGTTCGGAACCGCTCAACAACACCATCTGGGGACTCAACATAAACTGGAAGAAGGAGAGCCAATGGCTCACCAACATGCTGGACAAGATACCATTGCTGCACCTTACGCAGCCTTCTTCCATATCGTTCTCAGGTGAGTTTGCACAACTCATCGCCGGTCAGAGCCACGGCACACAGGACAACGCATCGTACATTGACGACTTCGAGAACACGAAGAACACCATAGACGTGTCTACACCGACGTCGTGGATAATCTCAAGCGTGCCGTCAATGTTCCAGGAATCAAACGACAAGAACACGCTGCGCTCGGGCTTCAACCGCTCGCGCATGGCTTGGTATACCATCGACCCGCTCTTCACACGCCGCTCGTCGTCACTTACGCCGGGCCACATCAAGAGCGACCTCGACCAGCTGTCAAACCATTATGTACGTGAGATATACGTAAACGAGCTGTTCCCTAACCGCGACCAGAGCGCTTACAACGGCAGCACGTCAACTCTCTCCATCCTCAACCTCGCCTATTACCCCAACGAGCGCGGACCGTACAACTTCAATCCGGACCTCAACTACGACGGAACACTCAACAATCCGCAGCAGCATTGGGGCGGTATGATGCGAAAGCTGGACACCAATGACTTCGAGACAGCCAACATCGAGTATATCGAATTCTGGATGCTCGACCCCTTTATCTACACCCGTGAGCAGGGAACGGCGTCCGACTACGGTGGCGACTTCTATATCAACCTCGGCGAAATGAGCGAGGACATCCTCCGCGACGGAAAGAAATTCTATGAGAGCGGAATGCCTACGGACGGTTCAGCGGCTTACACCACCACACAATGGGGTAAGGTTCCGAACCAGGCTACCGTAACTTACGCTTTCGCTACGTCAAGCGGCGCAAGAGCAAAGCAGGACGTGGGCTTCAACGGACTGACCGACGAAGAGGAACAGAAGTGGGAGTCTTATCAGGACTTTCTGAAGGAAGTGCAGGGCAAGGTCAATCCGGCTGTGTGGGACTCTATCTGGGCTGACCCCGCAGGCGACAACTATCACTACTTCCGCGGTTCTGACTACGACCGCATGGAGGCTCCAATCCTCCGTCGCTACAAGTATATCAACAACCCGCAGGGCAACTCGCCCGACAACGACTCGCGTACGGAAGGCTACGACACGTCATACAAGTCGACCCCTGACGTGGAGGATATCAATCAGGACTACACGCTCAACGAATATGAGAAGTATTTCCAGTATCGCATCTCCATCCGTCCTGAGGACCTCGAGATAGGCCATAACTATATTGTGGACAAGCGTGCCGACACACGAAAGCTGCGCAATAACAAGACAGAAACAGTCAACTGGTATCAGTTCCGCATTCCGCTCAGCGAGTATGAGAAGCGCGTCGGAGCCATCAGCGACTTCACCTCCGTGCGCTTCATGCGTATGTTCCTAACAGGATTCAAGCACCCCATCATCCTGCGTTTCGGCACACTCGACCTCGTTCGCGGCGAATGGCGAGTATACGAGCAGAACATTGACAATTCAAGTTCAACATCAGGACGACTGGCTGTTTCGGCTGTCAACATAGAAGAGAACGCTGACAAGCAGCCCGTCAACTACGTACTGCCTCCGGGCATCAAGCGCGGACAGGACCCGACGCAGCCTCAGCTCGTGGAGAACAACGAGCAGGCGCTTGCCATGACCGTCACTACTCTCGGTTCGGGCGAGGCAAAGGCGGTATATAAGAACACCACGCTGGACGTCCGTCAGTATAAGCGTCTGCAGATGTTCGTGCATGCCAACGCCTTCGAGCAGAACACCACCGGACTGGAAGACGGACAGCTCTCCGTTTTCGTACGTCTCGGATCGGACTATAAGAGCAACTTCTATGAGTACGAGATTCCGCTGAAACTCACAGCACCGGGCAAGTATGACCGCTACTCCACAGCCGAAGCACGAAAGGTTTGGCCTGAGGAGAACATGCTGGACATCGACCTCAAGAAGCTGACCGACCTCAAGAAGGAACGCAACAAGGCGAAGGCCAACGGACAGGCATCGTACAACCGCCTGTTCTCTGCATACGACTCGGACAAGCCGAAGAACAAGATTTCGGTGATGGGTAACCCGACGCTCGGCGAGATAAAGACGATGGTGATTGGTGTACGCAACAACTCGGGCACGGAGAAGAGCGGCGAGGTGTGGCTCAATGAGCTGCGTCTGCGCGAATATAACAACTCCGGCGGTTGGGCAGCGCAGGGCAACCTCAACCTGCAACTCTCTGACCTGGGCACCGTAAACGTGCAGGGCAGGTATATGTCGTCAGGTTTCGGCGGACTGGAGGAGGGTGTGGCACAGCGCAGCACCGACAACCAAGCCAACTATACTGTCACGGCAAACATTGAGTTGGGCAAGTTCTTCCCCGACAAGGCGAAGGTTTCTGCCCCACTCTACTACTCCGTGACGAAGGAGAAGACTTCACCTAAGTATAATCCGCTCGACACCGATATGGAGTTGAAGGACGCTCTCGACGCAGCAGGATCAAAGCACGAGCGCGACTCCATTGAGAGCATCGCCGTGACGAAGGTCACTCAGACCAACTTCTCGCTGTCCAACGTTCGCGTAGGAATACAGAACAAGCGCCACCCGATGCCGTACGACCCTGCCAACTTCTCGTTCTCGTACAGCCACTCCCACTCTTACACGTCGGGAGAGACTACAGTATATGAGAAGGAGGACAACTGGAGAGGATCTATGACCTACTCTTGGACGCCTGTATACAAGCCAATTGAACCGTTCAAGAAGATTAAGTCGAAGTCGAAGTGGATGGACTTTCCGAAGAAGTTCGGCATCAACTGGCTGCCGCAGAACGTAGGCTTCAGCACCGACATCACGCGCAACTACTACGAATTGCAGGAGCGCGATATGGAATCGACAGAAAATTCGGCTCTCCCGCTGACATTCTCTTCACAGTTCCTGTGGAACAGAGAGTTCAATATCAGATGGGATATCACGAAGAATCTGCACATGAACTTCCAAAGTGCCACGAACGCAGAGATAGAACAGCCTTACACTCCGGTGAACAAGGACCTCTATCCTGACCAGTATTCGGCATGGAAGGACTCTGTATGGACGTCCATAAAGCACATGGGCACGCCGCTCAACTACAACCAGTCGTTCCAGGCTTCATACAAGTTGCCTATCAATCTCCTGCCAATCTTCGACTGGATAACGTCGGACGCTTCGTACAACGCCACGTACAACTGGACACGAGGAACTGACCTTGAGGACGGAACGTCGCTTGGAAACAACATAGCCAACAACCGTCAGATAAACATCAACGGACAGTTCAACATGGAGAAGCTCTACAACCACGTGCCGTTCCTGAAGAAAACCAACGAGCGGTTCAAGAAGGAAACCAATCGCAACAAGAAGATAGAGAGTGGCAGACGGAAGAACTTCAACACCGTAAAGAAGGGCGGAAAGAACCCCGGCGGCAAGAACAAGCCTCTTCTTGGGGATGACAACGTGGTGGGAAGAAACAAGAACCCGAAGAAGAAAGCCTTCGAGAAGGAAGTGACGCTGGCGCCTGACACCACCATTAAGGTGAACCACGCCAAGCGCACAAAGCGCATCATCGTATCGGCGAAGACAGCTGACGGCAAGGCGTTCGACATCAAGTATCGCCGCGCTGACGCCAACAGCATCGTCATCCTCAACAAGGTGGACTCGGCAACGAAGATTAAGGTGTCGGTACTTGCGAAGGAACCGCTTGAGGACAAGGGCTGGTATAAGACAGCACAGTCTGTAGCAAGAGTGCTGATGATGGTCAGAAACGTAAGCCTCAGCTATCGCAACCAGTACTCTATGGCGCTGCCGGGCTTCAAGCCGATGATTGGCAACATCTTCGGACAGCGTTCCGGAATGGGAGCAATGTCGCCGGGACTCGACTTCGCCTTCGGTTTCATAGGCGACTCCTACATCGACAAGGCAAGGGAGAACGGATGGTTGCTCATGAACGACTCATTGGCAACACCTGCCACAACCAACCGAACGGAGGACCTGCAGCTCAGAGCAACGCTCGAGCCTGTACGCAACTTCAAGATTGACCTAAACGCCAGTCGCGCTATGACAACGGCACGCTCAGTACAATATATGTATGCGGGCAACCCGACAACGCAGAGCGGAACGTTCACGATGACAACGCTGTCACTCAAGAGTGCATTCGAAGGATCAGGCAATGCCTCTAACGGTTATCACTCGCCGTCGTTCGAACGCTTCTGCAAGTCGCTCGACGGCTTCCGCGAAAAGGTGGAAGCACGCTACGCAGGGGCAATTTATCCACAGGGAACGGCGCTGGCAGGACAGAAGTTTGACGCTGCCAACGGTGCTGTAAACAAATACAGCGCTGACGTAATGGTGCCGGCATTCCTTTCCGCTTACACAAGCATGGGAGACGGAGGCATGTCCATATTCCCGTCGCTCTCCAAACTGCTGCCCAACTGGACTATCAAGTACAGCGGACTGTCGAAGCTACCTTGGTTCAGGGACGTATTCAAGAGCGTGAATGTCAACCACGCATACAAGAGCGTATACTCCGTAGGTTCGTATTCGTCGTACAGCACCTTCATGGAATACATGAACGGACTGGGATTCATCAACGACGCCACGACCGGAGCGCCTATACCGAATTCTATGTATAATGTGTCGACAGTCAGCATCAACGAGTCGTTCTCGCCGTTGCTCGGCATCGACGTGACGCTCAACAACAACATGACGGTGAAGGCGGAATATCGTACCACACGTGTGCTTAGCCTCAGCATGACGTCAGTTCAGATAAACGAGTCGTCGTCGCATGACTGGGTGATTGGTGCCGGATACACCATCAACAACTTCAACCTCTTCGGAGGCGGCGGCTCCAACAAGCACCGTCAGGTGAAGGGAAAGAAGAAGGGTGCCAACGACAATGAGAACAAGACGGCTTCAATGACAAACCGCAGCCGATCAACAGGCGGCGTAAACAACGACTTGAAGCTCCGACTGGACCTCAGTCTGCGCAAGCAGGCATCCATCAGTCGCGATATAGCCTCGATGACATCGTCAGCCAATAGCGGCAATACGGCGTTCAAGCTGTCGTTCTCAGCCGACTACACGCTCTCACGTCTGCTTACCATGAGCTTCTATTACGACCGTCAGACCAATACACCGCTGCTCTCGTCAAGCTCTTATCCTACAACGACACAGGATTTCGGACTGAGCATCAAGTTCTCGCTGACGAGATAACAGACAGAGTATAAACAGAATACAAACAGGAAAGTTAACGGACTTTTGCTTTATTGAATTCAATAAAAGCATTAGTCCGTTAACTTTTTTTTTGTTATAAAATTCATAATAAATGAGTATTTCAAGAACTATTCAAAATACCTAACTTTGCATCCGCAAAACAAAACCATTCTTTTTATAGAATAACAAACAAAGCCCTCTATACAAAATTATGAACATCAACAAAAGTATGAAATCAAGAATGTATCCCGGCAAGACACTGGGAGCACTCCTTATCGTGCTCTTGCTAATGCCTCTCGGTCACGCACTCATGATTCTTATGGAGCATTATCTGGAACCGACAACGCTTCATTATTCGGCTTTCTTCATGGGCCTTGCGGGTCTCGCCATAACCATTTGGGGCGTTTTCGTCAAGGGAGACACCAAGCAGACTTGCCTCGGCATAACTGGCGCAATGCTCTTCTGGACAGGATGGGTGGAGTTTCTGCTCGCCTATTACGCCCAGCGCTACGGTGTCCACTGCGACCTTGTTGGCAACGGCGTCGTTGAGACAGTCAGCCGATACGTCAACGGAGTGGCGGTAGACCATTCGTTCACCATCAACGGCACGCCACTGGAAGACTTTTCACGCACTGAACTGAAGGAGATACGCGGCTCAAGACCCGAATATCTCATTATGCCAGCCACGTTCGGAATGTGGATAATGACCATCTTCATGTATGTTTTCTGCACACGCACAGGATGTGACTTCATCCGTTGGATACAGAATCATTGCGGCGTAAAGCAGCACGTGGAGCTTCGCCCGATGGCATACCATCCCAGCGTAGTGGTTTTCATGGAATGGAACATCATGATGTGGGGCCTCTATATCCTGCTCATGTTCTGCTACGACCCCGTCTTCTTAGGTAGCGACCATCCCGTCACTTACGCCATCGGTGCTGCTTGCCTTGTGTTCTCAGGCATGATTCTCAAGAAGCAGCTCCACATCGCCTCATGGGGCAGAAATCTCCGTATGGCTCTCGCCAACGTCATTGTCTTCTGGTCGTTTGTTGAGGTGGCTGCACGCAACGGTTTCTTCAAGGAAATATGGGTGGACCCGATGAACCACGTGGCAGAGATGGTTGGCATCCTCGCTCTCTTCGTTGCCCTCATTGCCGGCTTTTGGCTTTACAATGTCAAGGACAGTCATGCAAGCGATTCGGACATTTTAGAAACAGTTTAAAAGCAGAATAAGATATAGAATAACGTAAAATAAAAACAATAAGAATATGAAGAAGATTTTTACTCTCCTCTTTGCTGCCTTCACAGCAGCCTCAATGTCAGCTCAACAGCACACACCCATGTCTTTCGTGGGAGCATCCAACGCTAAAGTTTTAACAATGGACGTAAACAACGAGAGCGACACCATACAGTTTAAGATGAACGACCTTACATCCGGCGACATCACTTTGCCAGAGATGAAGGGCATGGCTGCCATTCCTTCGTTTACCATTAAGGGAGCCACATTCACGATGGGTGCCAATCATGTGGTGGAATTTCCTTCACAGGAGTTCAGCGCAACGGTAAGCGTGGACGGCAATGAGAAGACCATTAAGGGTTCGTCATTGAGCGCCACATACAATATGGCAAACAACTCGTTTGACCTTAGCGCCACTTTCACATACGGCTCAATGCCCTTCCCCGTAACTTATACAGTCAAGGGATATTACGTCAAGCCGGTAACCGACGCCATCAGCGTTTGCGTCGGCGGCGCTTACACCTACACAAACAGCAGCGTCACCTACAACGTACGCAAGTATAAGGACGGCAACGTGGATAAGGTGGATGTTACTGTTCCGGCCTACACACTCGACAACACTCTTATCGGCAACCTTTCGCTTGGCGCATACACCGTTAAGGGACTGGTTTATGACAGCGAGCAGGGTGGATTCTATCGCGACTATAAGGACGACGGTCTCACATTCCACTTCTCGGCAGAGAAGGACGGCAATACCACAATTAACGGCGACTACGTCTTCAACAGCAAGAAGGACAACAACATCCTCGTGAAGTATGACGGCACAAAGGTTACTTCCATCATCAACAAGTTCCAGATGGGTGCAATGCCGTTCGACATCGTATCGACATTCAATGTAAACACCACTGCCATTAACACCGTAAAGACAGACAACAAGCCTATGGACGGTAAGGCATACAACATTGCCGGACAGCGCGTGAGCGATGACTATAAGGGCATTGTCATCATCAACGGCAAGAAATACCTTAGAAAATAAAGCAGAAACAAAGAATAAAACATTGAAATAACAGGAATGTTAAAGTATTCACTAAAATATTCCATCCGACTTGCCGTTGCATGCATGGTGATCTTTACCACCACTGCCTGCAACGGCATTCTCGACGATATATACGACCAACCTGACAAGGAGATTGTAGCAGCAAAGGGACAGCTGGTCGTGGACGCAACGAGCTGGACCGACTGGCACTACTTTGACCTCAAGAAGCTGCAGCGTCTGGCGGAGAGCGGCGACGAGGAAGGGCTGCAGAAAGCACAGATGGAGCCTGAGACTTATCCCATTCCGATGACGCTGACAAAGGAGTCGGACGGCAAGTCGGGACAGTATATGTACTGGTTTGATGTGTTCGGAGAGGGAATAACGAAGAGCGAGTTTCGCGAATTTACGCCTTGCGACCCACAGGAAGAACCTGAAGAATGGACTATAGCCATTCATCGCAACAATGTCCGCACTAATGGTGGAGCCGTTCTGCGAACCAACTGCAAGTCGATAGCCGAACTGCCTGAGTCGTCTAAGACTTTCGACGGAATGACTTTCACGGAGGACGAATGGTCAGAGAACGACGTTTGGGACGGACAGGAGAAGATGCTGTTGGGACTGGTGCCGTCGCAGGGAATAAAGATAAACCGCCTGCTCTCGTCATGGCTCATCGTAAAGGTGCCGCCAATGCCGCCAGAGTTCATAATGGACAGCCGCGTGTTTGTGCTCCGACTCAACGACGGAACCTACGCCGCTCTCCAGCTCGACAACTATCTGTCGCCGCAAGGAGAGAAGTGCTTCATGACCATCAACTATAAGTATCCTTATTAATACATTAATAATATAATGATAAAGAGAAACGCTCTTATCGCTACCATCTGCTGTTCAGCGCTGCCACTTGCCGCACAGACAAGTGAGGCTTTCACTGACTCCATCATGCGCAATTACATGCTGGAAGAGGTGGTGGTAACCGGAACACGCACACCGAAACTGCTCAAGGACACTCCTATCCAGACTCGACTCATCACCTCACGCGACATCGAACGTACTGATGCCACCAACGTGCAGGACCTGCTACAGCAGGAAATACCAGGCGCAGAGTTTTCATACGCCATGAACCAGCAGACACACCTCAACTTCTCCGGTTTCGGAGGACAGGGCGTGCTGTTCCTTGTTGACGGTGAACGTCTTGCTGGCGACGTCAGTGGCGACATCGACTTCTCACGCCTTTCCATGGACAACGTGGAACGTGTGGAGATAGTGAAGGGTGCGGCTTCGGCTCTTTATGGCAGCAATGCCAACGGTGGAGTTATAAATATCATAACCAAGAAACCTTCAAAACCTTGGACGCTGAACGTCAACGGACGCATTTCGAAACATGGCGAACAGCGTTACGGCACGTCGTTCGGAATGAAAGGCAAGCACGTGCACAATCTGCTCACGGCGGAACGTACGGCAATGGACAACTATAACGTCACCAGTGCGCCTAATCCTGTTACGCGTGTCATCTCCACCATCTATGGTAGCAAGACTGTCAACGTCGGCGACAAGCTCACATGGGTACCGACAGACAAGCTGTCATTGACAGCACGCGCAGGCTATTTCTTCCGCGAGACAGCACGTACGGCAGACCTTCCGGAGCGTTATCGCGACTTCTCGGGTGGACTGAAGCTCGGCTGGAACATCTCTGATGCAGACGACCTGAAGGTGGGCTACACCTTCGACCAGTACGACAAGTCGGACTATCAGACCCGTCGCCGACTGGACATCCGCGATTACAGCAACGTACAGAACTCTTTCCGTGCCGCTTACAATCATGCGTTCGACAACGGCGACATGCTTACCGTCGGCGCAGACTATATGCATGACTACCTGTTCAATACCAACCTTGAGAACAAGAAGAGAGAGCAGGACTGCTTCGATGTCTTTGCACAGTACGACTGGATTGTGACGTCAAAGCTGGAAGTGGTTGGAGCATTGCGTTACGACTATCTTTCTGACGGTCAGAATTCGCGCGTTACGCCAAAGCTTAACGTGCGTTATCGTCCTTGCAGCAACATCACGCTCCGCACCGGTTACGGTATGGGATTCAGAGCGCCGTCGCTGAAGGAGAAATACTATAATTTTGATATGGTAGGTATTTGGATTGTTGAGGGTAACGAGAACCTGAAGCCTGAACTGAGTCACAACTTCAACGCTTCTGTGGAAATGGTGAAGGGACAATATAACGTTACGGCTTCGGTTCTTTACAGCCACGTCACCAACAAACTTTCCACAGCAGCTCCTTACTTCAAGACTCCAACGGACAAGCTGCCTTACCTCCCTTATGCCAATCTCGGCGAGTATAGTGTTTGTGGCGGCGAGTTGGCCGCCCAGGGAAGATGGGACAACGGTCTGTCTGCACGCCTCACTTACGCCTACACCAACGAACAGTTGGCAAAGGACAAGGACGGCAACACCATCAACAACCAGTACATTCCAGCCCGCAAGCACGCCGTGAACGTCCGTCTCGACTACGACCATGACTTCACAAAGAATTACGGGATAAGCGCTGGAATAAGCGGACGCGTTCTCTCTGGAAGCGAAAACGTGGAGTATAAGAACTATTATGACGTGAGCGAGGGAACGGTAAGCGTCAAGTATCCTGCTTACACTATCTGGAAGCTGTCGCTCGTGCAGCGCATCGGCAAAGCCATAACGCTGACCACGGCTCTCGACAACCTCCTCAATTACCGCCCCAAACACTACTATCTGAACTGTCCGCTAACGGACGGCACCACGCTGCAAGTGGGGCTGAGAGTGGACATTGACAAGCTGTTTTAGGAGGCTTCTCTTTAGGCTCTGGACGGTCTGGCTCTTCTAGACGTTCTAGAGAGGCTAGACGTTCTAGAGCTTCTAGAAAAGCTAGAAAGGCTAGAGACGCCAGAAGACCCAGAAGGGCTTAAAGCCCCTCCTCCCCCAGCAAGTCCTTCAGCCTCTTTATCTCTTCCTGCTGCTTGTAATATGCCTTAAGCGCTCTTTGCTTAAGGTCTTCGTAAGCAGCCTTCCATTTCTCGGCAGCGGCACGTGCTTCGTCAAGCTCCTTTCTTATAACAGGCAGCTCAGCCTCCAGTTGTTTGAGGCGAGCGTCCTGCTGCTGTCTGTAGCCAGTCCGTGCCTTGTGCATGCGCTCTTTGATGCCGCCTTCCGTCACAAACTCCCTTTCTAGCCTTTTCATAAAAGACATCATCATACGGTCTATCATGTGGCAAAGCGTTAAGGCATAATTACACATCTGCTCATCACTCCATGTCTGGAAGAAAGGTTCATAATCCTTCAGCTTGTTATGACGGCTGCAATAATCAAGCATGACATCATAACGCTCCTCCCCCGCTACATAAAACTCGCGATGGCGCGACTTGAGATAATCCTCAAAGTCCTCACGTAGCTCCTTCAGCGAGGCTCTTGCCACGTTCAGCAGCTTCAGCTGCATCTCTGAAGACGTAACACCGTCAGCCAGCCCCTCCACAATGTTCTGTTTGCAGGAACGGGCAGCCTGAATGACCTGATCGCGAGTGCGGTCCTTATAAAGATGGATGAATCTGTCACAGAAGACAAACGATAGCTGATAAATAACGTCAGCCTTCTGATAAAAGAAAAGGTCCTCCCACTTGGTCTGTCTGCCAAGCACAGAAGGAACATTGTTATTGTTGTCTGCAATGTCCATAGATGTAAGATTAGTAATGTCCATAGATGTAAGGTTAGTAGTAATTAAGAAAAACAAAGAATGGCAAGCTACAGCTGCATGAGCTGCTGCTTGCCATTATCATTTTTATCATGGAAGCCTGTCCTATTAATAAAGGCTAAACCGCCCCGATTATTTAGACTTCTTATTGTCCTTATAATACTTCAGTCCACCCTTTACGTTCTGTATAAGAGCCTTTGATGAATAAGTGGCACCGCTCACGCCGTCCACCTTCATGGCTGAAGCCTCATCCACCGACTTGCCGACAAATCGCTTAAGTAACTCTTCTGCCTTGGCAAATACAGCCGGAGTTTCCTGATTAGGAAGCGACTCAATCTTGACTATCTTATTATTGCGGACGAAAATCTTCACTGGCGTATTGCCCATATGTCCACGCGCCTTCACTATTGACGACGTATTGATTACGGCAACATCCTTATTGTACTTTATGGCGTTCTTGCTGACGCAGAAGCTCATCAGAGCGAAAGCGGCGCAAGCCACAGCCACAGACCAAACATTCTGTTTCATAAGCAGACGTATCGTGTCAGGAAAGATTTATTTCTTGTCGTAGGCGTGAAGCGGATAGTCTGTCGTATAATGCAGTCCGCGACATTCCTTGCGCTCGATGGCCTGACGTGTAATAAGGTAGCCAACGTTAATCATATTGCGGAGCTCGCAGATGTCACGACTTGCCTTAACACGCTTAAACAGTTCCTCTGTCTCCTCATAAAGCAGATCCAGACGGTCCCAGGCACGCTTCAGACGAAGGTCAGAACGAACAATGCCAACATAGTTTGACATTATCTCGCCCACCTCCTTCACGCTCTGCGTGATAAGCACCTTCTCCTCATTGGTCATCGTGCCCTCGTCGTTCCATGCCGGAACCTTATCGTTAAAGTCATACTCATCGATATGCTCCAACGAATGCTTTGCAGCGGCATCGGCATAAACCACAGCCTCAATGAGCGAGTTGCTGGCAAGACGGTTGCCGCCGTGAAGTCCTGTGCAAGAACACTCGCCGATGGCATACAGACGCTCAATGGACGACTGTCCGTTAAGATCCACCTTGATGCCGCCACACATATAGTGAGCTGCCGGACGAACAGGAATATAGTCGGTCGTGATGTCGATGCCTATTGTCTTACACTTATGATATATATTCGGGAAGTGTTTCTTCGTCTCCTCCGGGTTCTTGTGCGTAACGTCCAGACAAACATGGTCGATACCGTGTATCTTCATCTCCTTGTCGATGGCGCGAGCCACGATGTCACGCGGAGCAAGCGAGAGGCGCTTGTCATACTTCTCCATGAACGATTCGCCGTTAGGCAGACGCAATATGCCGCCGTAACCGCGCATAGCCTCCGTGATAAGGAAGGCAGGATGAGTCTCGCCGGGATGATAAAGCGCCGTCGGATGGAACTGCACGAACTCCATGTCCTTCACCGTTCCCTTGGCACGATATACCATAGCCTCGCCGTCACCCGTTGCGATAACAGGATTAGTGGTGGTCTGGTATACGGCGCCACAACCGCCCGTACACATCAGCGTCACCTTACTCAGGTAAGTGTCCACCTTCTCAGTCTCCGGATTGAGCACGTAAGCTCCATAGCAGTTTATATGTGGGGTGCGGCGCGTTACGCGAGCTCCGAGATGGTGCTGTGTGATAATCTCCACAGCGAAGTGGTTTTCCTTGATGTCAATGTCCGGACATGCACGCACGGCAGCCATCAGGCCGCGCTGAATCTCAGCTCCCGTGTCGTCGGCATGGTGAAGGATGCGAAACTCAGAGTGTCCGCCCTCACGATGAAGGTCGAACTCGCCGTCTTCCTTACGGTCGAAATTCACCCCCCACTTCACCAGTTCTTTTATCTGTGCCGGAGCATTACGCACCACCAGTTCCACAGCATTACGGTCTGAGATATAGTCGCCCGCAATCATTGTGTCCTCTATGTGCTTGTCGAAATTGTCGACTGCGAGGTTAGTCACTGAGGCAACACCTCCCTGGGCAAACGAAGTGTTTGCCTCGTCAAGCGAAGTCTTGCAGATAATGCACACCTTTCCTTTGTGTGCGCGGGCCACTTTCAAGGCGTAGCTCATGCCGGCTACACCGGCGCCAATAATTAGAAAGTCGTATTTGAAAACCATCGGTCTTGTTATAAATGACTCACAAAAGTAGAAATTTTTGGCGAAACCTTATTTTATGATACCACGACAATAACTAAGTTTAACCTTTACGTTACCGTATGTTAACATTATTGACATAATATCAACGCTTTCTGAGTTATAAAAAGCAAGCATCACACCCGTTACAGCTATCCAAATGCCACAAATAAAACAATAATACAAACACTTTGCTAATAAAACACACCTCTTTGCTTGTCAATAAACAATTAATTGCGTAACTTTGCATCACACTAAAGGCGACATTTGCCTATATCTATTCAATTAAAGACAAAACACATTATATATATGAGCACACTTATTTATCCCGAACATTACACCGCCCTGCTCGACGTACACAAGACCGAGCAGGGCATCAAACTGATAAAAGACTTCTTCCAGCAGAACCTTGCCACTGAGCTGCATCTGCGCCGCGTCACTGCTCCCCTCTTCGTTCTGAAGGGTCTCGGCATCAACGACGACCTTAACGGCGTGGAGCGTCCTGTTACGTTCCCCATCAAAGACCTCGGCGACGAGAAGGCGGAGGTGGTGCATTCGCTCGCTAAATGGAAGCGTCTGACTCTTGCCGACTACGGCATAGAGCCGGGAGCGGGCATCTATACCGACATGAACGCCATACGTGCCGACGAAGAGCTGGACAATCTGCACTCGCTCTACGTCGACCAATGGGACTGGGAAGCTGTTATCCGCAAGGAGGACCGCACGCTTGCTTTCCTGCGCGACGTGGTGAAGAGGATATATGCTGCCATAAGACGAACCGAGTTTCTCGTCTGCGAGACATACGACAACATCAAGCCTTTCCTTCCTGAGAAAATCCATTTCGTACACAGCGAGGAGCTCCTGCAGATGTATCCCGGGCTGACACCTAAGCAGCGCGAGGACGCCATCTGCCGCGAATACGGCGCCGTGTTCATCATCGGCATCGGTGGAAAACTGGCTGACGGCAAGAAGCACGACGGACGCGCCCCCGACTACGACGACTGGTCCACCGTGGCTGAGAACGGACGTGCGGGTCTCAACGGCGACATCCTCATCTGGTATCCTGTCCTTGAGCGTTCCTTCGAGCTATCGTCCATGGGCATCCGCGTTGACCGTGAGGCCCTGCTGCGCCAGCTGAAGGAAGAGGGCGAGGAAGAACGCGAGAAGCTCTACTTCCATCAGCGTCTGCTCAACGGCGAGCTGCCACTCTCCATCGGCGGCGGCATCGGTCAAAGCCGTCTCTGCATGGTGCTCCTCCAGAAAGCGCACATCGGCGAAATACAGGCAAGCATCTGGCCTAAGGAAATGCGTGAGGAATGTAAGAGGCTCGGCATGCCGCTTATATAATCAGCAGCTGAGGGCTGATATGATTATAAAATAAATATACATTCGATTCGCTTAACCGGATTTTTTGCCGTACCTTTGCGAAAAACAACGAGCGTATGGCCCAACATAACGAAACGGGAAAATGGGGAGAGGAGCTTGCTGCCGACTTCCTTAGAAAGAAAGGCTACCAGATAATGGAGCGCAACTGGCGGTTCGGCCACCGCGACCTCGACATCATAGCACGGTCGCCGGAGGGCAACGAGGTGGTGTTCGTGGAGGTAAAGACACGCTCGGGCGACATCATCACCAAGCCGGAGGACGCCGTAGACATACGCAAGATACGCAGCATCGGATATTGCGCCAACGCCTTCGTCAAGCAATTCAACATCGCTGACCTGTTGCGCTTCGACATTATAGCCATCGTAGGCAGAAATAAGGACGAAGCGGAGATAGAGCATGTGAAAGACGCATTCAATCCGTGCCTGGTTTATTAAGCAACCAAAATCCTCACCGACATGAACAAAGAAATGATACACCTCGACGTCACGACGTCCACTAACGACTATCTGAAGGACTGTCCCACTCCCGCCCCCGACCATTTTGTCATGGTTAGGACGGACTTTCAGTCGGCTGGACGCGGACAGAAGGGCAACTCGTGGGAGAGCAATGCGGGCGAAAACCTGCTCACGTCCATTCTGACAAGCCCCAAGGGGGTGCGCATAACCGAACAGTTCGTGCTGTCAATGGCTGGTGCACTCGCCGTGAAATCCGTGCTCGACAACTATTGCGGAGCCATAAAGCTGAAGTGGCCTAACGACATCTATTGGTTCGACAGCAAGATAAGCGGCACGCTCATCGAGACTGCCGTGTCGGGAAAGGAAATCACACGTTGCATTTTCGGCATCGGGCTGAACGTCAATCAGGAGATATTCCGCAGCGACGCGCCCAATCCCATATCGCTCCTCAACATCACCGGACTCTACACGCCGATAGAAAGAGTGGCGAATGAGCTCGCCGAAGCCTTCGATGCCTATTACCAACGGGTCGTGGAAGGCGAAAAGGACGCCATCGTCAGCGAATATAACAATGCGCTCTACAGACGCTTCGGCCTGCACCGCTACGAGGACACAGCCACCGGCGAAACCTTCCTCGCCAGTATTGACCACGTCGGAACGGACGGAATGCTGCGTCTTACGGACGAGAACGGGCGGCAACGCGCCTACTCGCTCAAGGAAGTAAGGTTCGTCCTGAGATAAAAAACGAATCAGAAACGTATAAACATAATCATATAAAAGAAAAATGTCAAGATTTAAAAGAATCCTACTTAAGCTCAGCGGCGAGAGCCTTATGGGCAAACAGAGTTTCGGAATCGACCCCGTTCGTCTGGGCGAGTATGCACAGCAGATTAAGGAAGTGCACGAGATGGGTGTGCAGATAGGCATCGTTATCGGCGGCGGCAACATCTTCCGCGGCCTCAGCGGAGCTTCCAAGGGCTTCGACCGCGTGAAGGGTGACCAGATGGGCATGTGCGCCACGGTTATCAATTCGCTCGCTCTCAGCTCTGCTCTCGGCGCCATCGGCGTTAAGACAAAGGTGCTCACAGCCATCCGCATGGAGCCTATCGGCGAGTTCTACTCGAAGTGGAAGGCCATAGAAGCTATGGAGGCAGGCTACGTCTGCATCTTCTCTGCCGGAACAGGCTCGCCTTACTTCACCACCGACACCGGTTCTTCGCTTCGCGGCATCGAGATTGAGGCTGACGTTATGCTCAAGGGCACACGCGTGGACGGCATCTACACAGCCGACCCGGAGAAGGATCCGACTGCCACAAAGTTCGCAGACATCACATACGACGAGATCTACACTCGCGGTCTCAAGGTGATGGACCTCACCGCCACAACTATGTGCAAGGAGAACAACCTCCCCATCTACGTATTCAACATGGACATCGTGGGCAACCTCAAGAAGGTTATGGACGGCGAACCTATCGGTACGCTGGTGCATAACTAAAAAGCAAATTGCAGTTTAGCTGTTAGGCAGCTATGTTAGGCAGGGCTTTAACAAAAACCTTTCTCCACAATCCGCTTATGGGCGCAAATCCTATCGGATTTAAATAAAAGGCTTTACATTAGGTCTTACGAGAACCAGTTCTCGACAACCTAACGTAAAGCCTTTTATTTGTGCACAGCACGCGCCCATAAGCGGAAAAAACAAAGAAAAACACAAGGTTATATAAAACAACATTACAATACACATATGACGTGTAATTCTTTAGTTTAGACACAATTTCTACTGTTCCAACAAAAGGCATGTGGATAAAGGTTTTTGTCAAAGCCCTGCCTACTACAGCAGACAGTCTCACAGATAAATTCCTGTTTATCACTAAATCCTGCGAAATATACAAACAAAAAAAACGGACAAGTCGTTTGACTTATCCGTTCCGTTGTGGGCGTTGACGGATTCGAACCGCCGACCCTCTGCTTGTAAGGCAGATGCTCTAAACCAGCTGAGCTAAACGCCCTCTCTTAATTGCTTTGCTTTCGTAAAAGCTTTGTTCTTAAAAGCGATTGCAAAGGTAGCGGGTTTTTCTGAAACCTCCAAACTTTTCAGCAACTTTTTTCATCTTTTTTTAAAAAAATCTTGATTTTGCTGTTTTCACATTATATATATAGGGTGTTTTCGCTCCGGAACCGACATCTTTGTACGCAGAAACCATATTTTAGCAATAGTTTACCATAAAAAGAAATGGCATGACAAAAAAAACATCAACGTGGCATATAGACCCTTTTTGTGAAACATGACTTCTTGCCTGAATAACATGTCTTCTTGTCTACCAATGCAAATATCGTACTTAGAGTAAGAATCTGTTACAAAAAAAATTTTGATTATAGAGATTTCAGACTGGGATTTATTGAGGGTTTTATGGCTTCACTCAATGTCTTAGTATGCATTAGAGCCACTTCTACACTCCAATAGTGGCAGTATTGGGATGTAAAAGTGGCTCTATGACGATGCAAAAGTGGATGTATAAGGGTGTAAAAGTGGCGCTAAAGCAACTTATTAGGGTGCTTTAACGCCTGTTTTTTTTGAGATATTTTGTCAATATCCTTATAACTCGCTGTGTATAAACAAAATAGTCAAGACCGCTCAAAACTCAAGAATTTCGCACCAAAGATTTTGTAGTGCGCTGAGCTCGCAGTTTTGAGCGTTAGAAATGCAAATATTGTGCATACGCACTCATGCTTTTCCACAATAAATCTACTGGTCAGGGTTCTCCACGAATCCCTGATATTCGGGCGTGATGGCTGACATCACAGCCTTATAGCTCTCTTCTTCGAGGTGCTTGATGTTGTCGCTGCCCTTGCCTATAGGCATGATGGGCTTGTGGATGGTCAGCTTCAGCGGATGCCATGTCACCCACTTCATGTCGCGCATCCTTGGCATCACGTCGAACGAGCCGTTGATGGTGAGGGGCACTACGGGCAGCTCAATGTCGTCGGCAAGCATGAAGGCGCCGCGCCTGAACACTCCCATGTGACCCGTGAACGTGCGTGCTCCCTCGGGGAACACCACGAGCGACATGCCTCCCTGAAGGGTGCGGCGGGCCTTGTCGTAAGTCTCGCGGATGCGGCTCGGTCCACGCTTGTCCACGAAGATGTGGTGGGCAGACTCGCATGCCTTGCCCACGAAGGGAATCTGGCGCAGCTGACGCTTCATCATCCACTTGAAGTTGCGGCAGAGGAAGCCGTAGATGAGGAAGATGTCGAAGGAGCCTTGGTGGTTAGCCACGAATACGTATGACTGGCCTTTCTTGAGGTTCTCGCGGCCTTCCACCTTCACGGGCAGCAGAAGCACACGTACGATGAACTGTGCCCACAGCTTGCCGGGATAATATCCCCAGAAGTGACCGTTGCCGATGGCGCAGCCGATGATTACCACAATGCTTGTCAGCACGGTGTAGACGGCGATGAGCGGCAGGGCTATGAACAGCTGATAAAGTCGATATAGATATTTCATGATGTTTCTTTTTTATTATCTTAGGATGATTACTTATTGGTTTTCTTCAAGGTTATTTCCACCACTTCCGGATTCATATAGAATCGGAAGGGCACAAATCCGCCGAGTCCTGTGGAGACGAACAGCTTGCGCTTGCCTTCGGCGTAGAGTCCGTCGTCTTCCTTCCCCACAAGTTTTGTCGGGCGAAGTCCGAACAGGCTGATCTGTCCTCCGTGCGTGTGTCCGCTGAGCGTGAGCTGAGCATTGGTCTGCGGCAGTATGTGACGGCGCCATGCAGAGGGGTCGTGCTGCAGCATCACTACGAACGACTTGTCGTGGATGCCACGCATGGCCTTCTTGAGGTCTGCCTTGGCAGGGAACGGCGGGCGTCCGTCGTTCTCTCCTCCGGCTATGACGATGGAGTCAGAGCCGCGTCGGACAATGCGGTTGTCGTTAAGAAGCAACTGCCATCCCACGGAAGTCTCAAAGTCACGCGTCATTCGCTCATTGCGCAGGGCTTCGTCGGGCGGCAGATTGACGTAACGGCTGTAGTCATGATTGCCGAGTACGGACATCACGCCGTCCTTTGCCTTCAGGCGTTTGAGGGTCTGCGCGAAGCGAGGCAGTTCGTCAGGACCCATATTCTGGATGTCGCCGGTGAAGACGATGAGGTCAGGACGCATGTCGTCAATGGCTGTGACGGCACGCAATATCAACTCGTCCTTCATCGAACCAAGATGCACGTCGGTGAACTGGGCTATGCGATAGCCGTCGAACGCCGTCGGAAGGTCGTCAAACTCGATGGTAACCTGACGGACATTCAGGCGGTCGGTGCCCACCATCGTGCCGTGGAAGAGGATGTAGAGCTCGCCAAGTACGAGGACTAGTCCTACGTAATTGCCCCAATTACGACGGAGCTTCAGCATGCGCCTTGCCAGTCGTCCTGCCAATGAACACAGCACGAAGGTGAGCTTCGGCAACACCACAAGGGCGGTGATGAAGAGGTAGGTGTTGAAGAGGGTGAGGTTGTGCGGGGCGAAGTCGCGCGTCAGCGACACGCCGATGGTGGAAACCATTATCAGCAGCGTCGGTAGCCACCACGCAATGCGAGCCCATACATTCCCCAACCTGCACTTCACGTATCTGCGATACATATAAATGTCAGGCAGAAGCGTGACCAGCAGTATTATTATTGATATTCTTGCTATCATCTATTAATTCAAAATTCAAAACTCAAAATTCAAAACTGCAATAAGCACCGCCTATTGCAATCTTGCCGCAAGGAACCGTCTTGCCAGCTCCACGGGTATGCCACGTCTGCGTGCATAGTCGCGCAGCTGGTCCTCGCCTATCTTGCCCAAGTCGAAGTAATGCGCCTGCGGATGTGCGAACATCAGCCCGGAGACAGAGGCGTGCGGCTTCATTGCCCCACTCTCCGTCAGCCTTATCCCTATCTGCTTCATGTCTATCAAGGAGTCGATGAGGAAGTTCATGCTCGTATCGGGCATGGAGGGATAGCCCACGGCGGGACGAATGCCTTGGAAATCCTCACGCAGTAACTCGCTTATGGAGAGATTTTCGTCGGGCGCATATCCCCAATAGGTCTTTCTTACCTCCAGATGCATCACCTCAGCCGTGGCTTCCGCCAAGCGGTCCGCCAACGTCTGGACGAGCATCCGCTTGAAGTCGTCCTTGAGATAGTCGTGTTCCATCTCCGTGTCCACGGTGGTGGCAAAGGCTCCCACCATGTCCTTCACGCCAGACGAGAGAGGTCTGACAAAGTCGGAGAGGGAGAGATATGGTCCGGATGCGTCAGCCACATACTGCTGTCTGAGCATCGGCATGCGCACGGTGCCCACGATGATGTCGTCGCCGTCGCTGTTGGCGTCGAACACACCGAAGACGGCGTGCGTCATGTAGCGAGAGTCCAGCACGTCGAGCATTCTGTCAGCCTCCTTCCGCATCTTGTCCTTCTCGGCTTGCGGCTTGCCGGAAAGCCCCCAGGCATGATAGAAGTAGAGCCAGTTGATGTACGGACGCAATGAGTTTATGGCATAATCTTTTCGGTCAGTCATGCCTTAAGCCGTTTCGTCCGTTCTGAACACCAGCGCTTCGCCACGGCTTTCGCCGTCGAACGTGCCGTTGTCGTATATCATGCGACCGTTGCAGATGGTGCTCATGACGCGCCAGCGGAAGGAATGGCCCTCCATCGGGCTCCATCCACACTTGCTCTGAATGGTCTCGGGGGTGACGGTCCAAGGCTCGCCAGCCTTTACGATGGCGATGTCCGCCTTATATCCCTTCTTGATGAATCCTCTCTTGCTGACGCTGAAGAGTCGGGCAGGATTGTGGCACATCAGCTCCACAAGGCGCTCGATGGTCAGCACGCCCTCGTCAACCAGCTCGAGCATTGCCACGAGCGAGAACTGAATCATCGGCATACCTGACGCTGCCTTGGCGCATCCGCCTTCCTTATCGGCAAGGAGGTGTGGCGCATGGTCAGTGCCGATGGTCATTATACGTCCGTCGGAGAGTGCTTTGCGAAGTGCGTCGCGGTCGTTGACGGTCTTGATGGCAGGGTTACACTTTATGCGTGTGCCCAGACGCTCATAGTCTGACGACGAGAAGAAGAGGTGGGCGATGACAGCCTCAGCCGTGATGCGTGGGTTGTTGCCGAAGAGTTGCAGCTCGCGTGCCGTGGTAAGATGAGCCACGTGGAGCCGTGCTCCTGCTTCGGTGGCAAGCTCTACGGCTGTGCGGGTGGACTCATAGCAAGCCTCTTCCGACCTTATCTCGGGATGATGGATGACAGCAGGATCGGCGCCGTACATGCTCTTCGCCTTCTCCATGTTGCGGTTTATGATGTCTGTGTCCTCGCAATGTGCCATGATGGGAAGTGTGGCTCTCTGGAAGAGCGCCTTCAGCACGTCGCGCTTGTCGACGAGCATGTTGCCCGTACTGGAGCCCATAAACAGCTTTATGCCCGGCACACGGTGCGGATCGATGCCGCAAACGGTGTCGATGTTGTCGTTAGTGGCACCGATGAAGAAGCCATAATTGACGTGCGAACGTCTCGCCGCCTCCTTCATCTTATTGTCCAGAGCCTCCAAGGTGGTGGTCTGCGGTTTGGTGTTGGGCATGTCGAAGTAAGATGTGACGCCGCCGTAAGCGGCTGCACGGCTCTCTGTCTCGATGTCAGCCTTCTGTGTCAGGCCAGGGTCGCGGAAATGCACATGGTCGTCAATCACTCCGGGTAAAACAATACACCCCGTGGCATCCACGATCTTGTCGTAGTTGCCACGGGGCATTTCTGTTCCGTCGATGATGTCTGTGATGATGTCGTCGTCGACAACGACCGAAGCAAGGCGTGAGCAGCCTTCTTCCACGACTTTTCCTCCGTATATTAATGTCTTCATATTAAGAGTATTGTCGTTTTTATCGTTATTATCGTTATTGCTTGTTATTGCTTGTATTATCTGCTCTTGCCCCTTACTGCGCTCCTGACGGCTGTGCCATCTCGTTAGGCGTTGGTCCCTCGGGCATCGGCTGTTGGGTCATTGAGGGATTTGGGGCTTGCTGTACGGGAGTTTTCATGCCGTTCATGATGGCCTGATTCTCCTGCGCCTTCTCATAATAGTCCTTTACGTAGGGGTCGTTCTTGAACTTGTCCGTGGCCTTGCTCCATATATCCTCTATCCACGGTGTGAGCTCCGGATAAGGATTGCCGATAGTTACCATGAAGAAGACGCCCGGACCGAGCACGTTGTCGAAGTTGTCTGTCACGAAAGTGGTGACGAGCTTGTCCTCCTGTTCAGACAGCTTCATAGCCTCCTGACGCAGCTTAGCGTTCACAATCTCCATGTCGCTGCCGTTCATTATGGCGCGGTCGTGAGTGTGGAGCAGCTCTGACTCCTGGTTCTTAATCTGGTTATAGCGATTGAAGAACTTGAAGAGTTCGTCGTTAAGCGGCGTTCCGCTAACAGTCTGCTGCGTGTTGTCCAGCCTTATAGTGATGTCGCCCTTCTCTATTACGACGGGAATGACACTCTCGTCGTCCATAAAGATGTTCGCCATGCGTACGGTGTCGTATGTTCCGCAGAACTGGAATTGTCCGTGAACGACGTCGCACGAATCGATGTTCTTGAAGTCATTATTCTTCAGAACCTTAAGATACAGCATTCGTCCGTCAAGTGTAGACACATTTGACGTTCCCTGTATATTATACGAGTTGGCGCACGACGTAACAGCCATGACAATCAATAATGCGTAGAGTATTTTATTCATATATGCTAATGTATCGGTCTTTTTTTGTTACACAAAGGTACAACGTATTGCCGAATAAATTGCGGTTGTTTATGAGATTTAAATGATGATTATTCTTAATTTAGATTTTTTTCAGAATCTGGCAGCCTGTCTTCTTCCTTTTTAAAGGAGATGTGAGATGCGGTGCATGGTGTAGATTTCGAGGATGGCAGCCACAAGAAGCAACAACACCCACTTGTTGTATATGAGCTGCAGATAGGTGATGCAGTCGGTGAATGCGTCACGCAGACACATATAGGCGTTGTCCACCATGAGCAGACCGGAGAGCACGAAGAAGAAATCAGCAAGAGTCATGATGCGCTTCAGGCGCTTTACGGTCGGATCAGTACCTTCGTATGTCTGCAAAGCCTGCATGGTGGCGAACAATAATGCTCCCACAAGGTAGATCCAACACACCACTTGCTGCTCGTAAAGGAACGCGAAGCATCCTGCTCCGATAACCATCAGCACTCCACCGATAAGGAAGAGCGCACTCTGTGTCTTATTCAGCTGTTTCATCATTGTCTGTATTTTCGTTATCTGGTTTGGGGTCGTCGCTGAGTACGTAGATATCCTCGTCGTCCGTGTGCATGAAATAGCGTTCACGCGCAATCTTCTCAACGGCGTCCGGACCTTGTCCGAGTGCCTTGAGCTGCTTCATGTTCGCCTCATTCTGTGCGTTGTATTTCTCAATTTCGCTTTCCAAGTCGCTGATTTGCATCTCCAGTTGGGTGCGGCGCATGAAGCTGTTCTCATCGACAAAGCCGACGAGCAACACGCAAATGATGATGGTTATAGCATACTTGTAGTGGCTAATGAGGTCAAGGATTGGTTTTAAACGACTCATCTGTTTTATTGTTTTGACTGCAAACTTACTACAATTTTTCCGTTTTCTTACACGAAAGTATGAATTTTTAAGTACTTTTGTATATAGAAAACCATCTACAACAGTATTAGCATATCATTATATGGAAGACTATATCGTATCGGCACGCAAGTACCGTCCGATGACTTTCGACTCCGTTGTGGGACAGGCTTCGCTTACGACGACGCTTAAGAATGCCGTTAAAAGCGGCAAGCTGGCGCATGCCTACCTGTTCTGCGGACCGAGAGGAGTGGGAAAGACGACGTGTGCGCGTATTTTTGCCAAGGCCATCAACTGCTTCAACCCCACTGCGGACGGTGAAGCATGTGGCGAGTGCGAGAGCTGCCGCGCTTTCAACGAGCAGCGCTCGTATAACATTTTCGAGCTGGACGCAGCCAGCAACAACTCCGTGGAGCAGATAAAGTCGCTCATGGAGCAGACTCGCATCCCGCCGCAGGTGGGCAAGTACAAGGTGTTTATCATCGACGAGGTGCACATGCTGTCAACGGCTGCATTCAACGCGTTCCTCAAGACTCTCGAGGAACCGCCAAAGCATGTCATCTTTATTCTCGCCACCACCGAGAAACACAAGATTCTGCCTACGATTCTCTCACGTTGCCAGATTTACGACTTCGAACGCATGACGGTGGAGAACACCATCGCACACCTTAAGATGGTGGCGCAGAAGGAGGGCATCACTTACGAGGAGGAGGCGCTGGCGGTGATAGCGGAGAAGGCTGACGGCGGCATGCGTGACGCTCTCTCCATCTTTGACCAGACAGCCAGCTTCTGCCAGGGCAACATCACGTACGCAAAGGTAATAGAAGACCTCAACGAGCTGGACGCAGACAACTACTTCCGCATCATCGACCTTGCCTTGGAGAACAAGGTGAGCGACATTATGCTGCTGCTCAACTCGGTTATAGAGAAGGGATTTGACGGCGGAAACCTCATCAACGGACTTGCATCGCACGTACGTAACGTGCTCATGGCGAAGGACGAGCCGACCGTTAAGCTGCTGGAGGTGAGCGAAAGACAGAAGACACAGTATAAGGAACAGGCAAAGAAATGCCCGGTGAAGTTCCTCTATCAGGCGCTGAAGATAATGAATCAGTGCGACCTCGCCTACCGTCAGAGCAGCAACAAGCGTCTCCTCGTGGAGCTGACGCTCATTCAGGTGGCTCAGCTGACGCAACCGGAGGATGCGGATGGCGCGGGGCGTAGCCCCAAACAGCTGAAAATCCTGTTCCGACTTCTTACTCAAAAGCCCCGGAATAAAGCGGTCCAGCAGGTGGCTGCTCCGGGTGAAAACGTTCAGGGAGCGGCGGATAATGCTGCTTCCTCAAATGCTGCATACCCGCAAGGGACGGCTGACAACGCCCATGCTGCACCACAAGAGGGCGCAGCCGCAACCAATTCGGGCAGCGCTCAAACAGCTCCTGTAACACCAGTAGGTGCTCAGACATCAGCTTCTGCCGCTTCGCCGTCGCCAATGGGCAGACCGCTGAAGCTTTCCGGACTCGGCGTAACCTTCCAATCGCTGAAAAAGAAAGAGGAAAGGACTGCCCAAAAGGAAGTGGAGGTGACCAACAAGGACGAGAACGAGGAATTCTCGCAGGACATGTTAGAGCTGCAATGGCTGTCGATGTGCAACCGTATGCCGAAGAAGATGATTGGTCTGGCGTCGCGAATGAAGAACGTCACGCTACGCATTATCGCCTTCCCGGAGATTGAAATCGTGGCGGACAACCAACTGCTCCTTGACGAAATCAATAATATAAAGGGACGTATCCGCGCTACGTTGGCGTTGGCGTTGCATAACGGCAACATCCAAATAACTCTCAGACTTGCTGCGCCGGAGGAGATAAAGAAGCGTCTGACGAAGAAAGAGGTGTTCGACGAACTCTCAAAGCAGAAGGAATTTGCAGCCTTCGTCGAAGCGTTCGGCTTGCAAATGGTTTAGGAAAAAGAGGATAAGGGAGACGTAACGGTTAAGGAAAGAACGTATAAGAGAAATGGAAAAGTCAGAAACAGCGATGGTCAGCAAGAGAAAACATTGGGTGGACGTTGTGCGTGGAATATGTATGACAGCCATCCTGTATGACCATACGGACATTTATTATTCAGACACCAACGTCCTGCCCTACGAACTGTATGTCCCGAATGCGCTTACCACCTTCTTCATTCTGTCGGGGTATCTGATGTATAAGCGGTCAGGATTCTGCCTGAAGAATAAGATAAGGTCCATTATAAAGGGGCTTCTGCTGCCTTACCTGATATTCACCATAGCCATGGCGCTACCCAAATCGTTGGCGCACGGACTGAGCTTCAATATTGCTGACATGCTTATCAATGTGTTATCGGGAAAGGCTTCGTGGTTTGTGGCGGCGCTGTTCTTCGCCGAAATGCTGTTCAGCATTGCCATACGGCTGACGAAAGGCAGGACCATAGCGCTGTTGGCAGTGGGAACCATCGGGCTTATCGCTTCCACTCTTATGCCTTATGCGGGCGAGCCACCCTTCCCTTGGCAGGCTGACAATGCCCTTCAAGCCATGTTCTATCTCAGCATCGGCTATGCCTATCATAAGCACGAGGAGGCTATAGACGGCTATACAAGCAGCCCGCCGCTTGCCATAGGGCTGCTGTCGGTGCTGTTTGTCGGAATAAAGGCGTGGGAGATGTATTATGATGTGAGCATGACAGAATGGTATATCAACATCGACTGCTATCCTATGTTCCTGCTCGACACCTTCTGCGGAGCAGCATTGCTGATATTTATATGCAAGCGTCTGCCAAGAATGCGCCTGATGGAGTGGACCGGAATACGCTCGCTCGGCTTCTATTTTCTCTGCGGCGGCGTGCCTTTGACGGTCAGCATGGCACTTCAAGGCATAGGTCTTGCATATAACGGGTGTTATCTGACCGTTCTGCCGGTCTTCCTTATTGTATATATACTGACGGCAATACTCGTCTGGGCATTATACAAATACGTGCCATTCGTATTCGGAAAACGGCGAATTAAAAGCTGAATAAAATGGGATATAAAGTAAAAGAGCAGGAGTTTCGGACGTTTCCGAAGCTCCTGCTCTTTTGCTTTTATCCATTAGTCTTCCTTCTCTATAAGCACCACAGCGTATGCAGAGATGCCCTCCATACGTCCGGTGAATCCAAGCTTCTCCGTTGTAGTGGCCTTGATGGATACGTTGTCTATGTCCGTATGCATCACCTCAGCCAGACATTGCTGCATCTGCGGAATGTGTGGATTGAGCTTTGGACGCTCGGCACATACCGTGGCGTCCACATTTCCGAGGCGATATCCCTTTGTGGCGATGAGGTCAATGGTCTTTGCCAGCAATATCTTGCTGTCCACGTTAAGCGTTTCTGCGGCAGTATCGGGGAAGTGATAGCCGATGTCGCGCATGTTGGCAGCGCCAAGCAAGGCGTCGCAGATGGCATGTATGAGTACGTCAGCGTCGCTATGACCGAGCAATCCCAACTCATAATCGAGCTTTATGCCGCCAAGCCAAAGCTCGCGACCTTCCACCAGCTTGTGGACGTCATATCCGAATCCTGTTCTTATCTTCATGATTTTTATCTGCGTTTAAAGAGATCCTTTATGCCGTCCATATCGAAGGACAGCGTGAAACGTAGTGTCTGGTCGAGCGGATTAGACTTTGCCGTGGCTATAACGTAACCTGCATCAAGCGAGAATACGTTCATCTTGAATCCTGCACCCACGGTGAAGTACTTACGATTACCCTTGTTTTCCGACTCGTGATGATAACCGGCACGCAGCGCGAACTTGTCATTATAGACGTATTCGGCACCTACGCTCCAACGTATCTCCTGCATCTCCTCGCTGAATCCGCCCGGCGCATCGCCGAAACTCTTGAAGATACCGCTGATGGACGACAGGTCATAATAGTCTTTCTGCTTGCGCACCTCGAAGTCTTCGTCGCTCTCATTGGCGCCCTTGATAGGCATGGTGGGGACGAGAGGCTTGTTGGCGTCGGCTGCGATGGTGAGGCGGTTATACTCGTCAATGGGAATCATCAACGATGCACCGAGACGCAGGTTGGCAGGGATGAACTCCGAATTGTCGTCACCGCCGAAGTTGATCTTCGAACCGATGTTCGAGATATCAAGACCCAAACCGAGCTGACACTCACGCTGTCCGATATTAATATAGTTCTGATAATATGCTGCAAGGTCAACGGCGAACGCTGATCCCGGCGATGTGTCGTCGCTATAGTCGTATGTAAGGTCTGAATAAATCCAACGCACGGCAGCTGCAATGGAGAATTTCTCGCTAAGCATAAGCGAGTAAGCCACGTCCATCGACATCTCGTAGGGATTGATGGTCATCGAATTGTCGTTAGTAGAGCCCGAATTGGTGTAGACTTCACCGAGCGAGAAGTAACGCAATGACGCCGAAACGGCTGAATAGTCGCCGATGCGGTAATATCCTGCGAGACAGGCAAGGTCCATATCGCTGACAAGCTGACGCAGCCACGGGGTATAGTTGAGCGCCACTCCTGCACGTGAGATGCTGAATGGATACTTGGCAGGGTTCCAGTACTGCGACATGACGTCAGGGTCAGTGGCGGCACCGATGTCGCCCATACCGCCTGCTCTTGCGTCAGGCGCTATCGACTGTGACGTCACGGAAGCGTTTTCCGGACGGAACATATCCTTCTTTTCGTCGGCTATCGATGGCAATGCCATCAAGGCAAATAGCGAAATGGCCGCGAGTCTTATGTCTTGCTTCATTCTTATTTTGGTCTTTCTTGTTTTATTATTAAAACGTTCTTATGTGTTATTTATTGCCTATCACAACAAGTTTCTTGGCTTTCGACGTTGTTGTGGCTCCGTCTGCGGTGAGCAGAACGCGATAAAGATAGACACCGGTCTGGAGCTTTGCGCCTCCGTCGAGGTCCAGATTCCAGTTCATCGTGTAGAGCGAGCCGTTGCTTGCGCCGCTTTCCTGTCGTCTGAGGAGCAGTCGGCCGCTCATGTCGAACACCTCAAGCGTCACGCTGACATCGCTTCCGTTGCGGTCGTGCGCAATGACGAAGGTGGTGTTGTCACGTGCAGGATTGTCGGTACAGCTGACGGAGAACGACGGCTTGACGCCTTTCTTCACCTCAAACTGCAGCTCTGACGTCGTGACATTGTTGAGGATGTCCCACACGCGGAACTTCAGACTGTGCTTTCCTACCGCGAGTTCGGGGATTACGTAGTAAGTGGTGCCTGACGTGTACGAACCGAAATCGAAGCTGAAGTTGTCGTTCAGCGTGTATGTCTGTGTCTGCTTGCCGTCGATGATAAGCAGCATGTCGTGTCCGATTCCCGAACCAGAGACGTTGATGCCGTCCTTGTCATTTATCTCCGCCACGAAGTAAGGCGTGGGATTGACGGCTCCTCCGTTTACGAAGGAAGGCGAATTGAGATAGCAATATACTGACGGTCCCACCGAGTCGTTGGCTGCGATGTCGCTACCGCCAATCACCACGTTCTCCGAATAGCCGTTGGCAATGACCGTGCGGTCGTCGTTGATGGCAAACGCATTGATGAGTCCGGTCTCGCCGGAATAGTTGATGTCCTTCGGAACGGAGAAGGTTATCTGGAATCGTCCGTCCTTAACGACGTTGTCGCCGGAGAATATCTTCTTCGTACGGTCGGTGTATGTGAACGGTCCTACATAGTCTTTCTCTGAAGCAGTATTGCCTCGTGTCACGATTTTCTCAAGGTTGTCGCGAACCGTAAGGCTCACCATACCGCTGAAATCGCCATTATCGACAATGTGTCCTGTGACCGTTATCACCTGTCCTGCCTTTATATGCGCATTCTTTCCGTCCGTGACGTCCACCCCAGCGATGGAGTCGATTGCCACTTGCGCGGTCGGCAAGTTGAGTCGCATGGCAGGATCGCCAAACAGCGAGTACTGTAGCGAGTTCTTCGCAAAGCCCGAATCCGAATTCATATTCTTGGCTCTTCTTTGGGCTTCGCCGATGGTAATGGGGCGTCCGTCGTCCTCGTAGGTGAGCACGTGCTTCATAAACGCGAGGTTAAGGCGGGTGTTCTGGCTGGCATATACGGTACGTGTGGTGCCGTAGAACGCCACTGCTCCACCCTTCTCGTTCAGCACAGCCGTCTCGCCGATGGTTTCGTCCACTCCGTCGAAGGGCATGATGTCGCACGACGCCGTCACCCAAAGCGGCAGATTGGTGTTGGTGAACGACTTGAAGTCGTTGATTCGCAGAACCTTCTCGTGCGATATCTGAATCTCCGAACCGTGTCCGGCATAGTTCATGATGAGCGCTCCCTGCTCCTGCTGCGCCTTAATGAGCTTAGTCACTTCAGGATATGAATTGCCTGAGGCTGTGGTTTCACGGGTGTATGAGTCCCACATAACCTTCTTGACGTAAAAACCGGGATGTGCCGATATCACCTGATCTGCCACTTTATTGGCATCGTCCATGTGCTGATTGGCGTCGCCGTCGTCACCCATAACCATTATGGTGTTCTGCCATGCGCCACCGTTCCAATTTGCCTCGTAAGCCATCACTTTATCTATCATCACCTTCGCCTCCGCCACGGTATTGACGGGGAAGCGTCCTACAGCCACGTCCAGCTTGTCTACAGAGAGCGGCTTGGCACCCTCTCCGTCGTCAAGCATACATGGGAAGCCGTCGTCCATATAGCAAGTCACCTTGTTGAGTGAGTTCTCGCTTTCGAAGACGAGGAGGTGGTCGTCGGGATTAAGGCTGCGACAGGCAGGTGTAAGCATACGGTTGTCCCAGACGCTGTTGCCGAAGAGGACAAGATAACGCGGCTGGTCGGCTGCGGTGGTGGCGCGGTCGTAGAGCATTTTCAGATAACGGCGGTACGCCGAGACGTCCGGTGTGCCGCTGCTGAACTCGTTGTAAAGCTCGTCAGCCGGCACAATGTTCACTCTCAACGAGTCTTTCTGCTCACGGTAAGCCTTCAGCCTCTCTGCCTGCGGACGGAGCTTCTGCGATGTGGGGATGATAATCACCATGTCTGCCTGCGGATCGGCATGATGGTCCTGATTGGTTATGCGATATACATATTGTGGTGTGGGGATGTTTGCAGACCGCAGATCGGGAGCGGGAAGAGGATTGTCGTAAGCAAGCGAGGCATAATCGAGGCGCATTGGCGATGATGCCGTAAGCGTAGAAAGGACCGTGAACTTCACGATATTCTTTTCATTGGAAAGGTTTTTCACCTTATATATGGCAGCTACTTCGGCACCGAAATCATAGTCTGAGTTGCTGATTTTCGGCGAAATCGTGCCCACGATGGAGTCGTTGAAAGCCACCTGCACCTTACATCCAGTCTTCGTCGACACGTTCACGGAAAGCACTGCCTGACGCGCGTTGGGGTTGGCGGCAAGCTCTGCCGTGTAAGTGCCACCCACAGCGACGGCTGTAGGGTCGTAAAGATTGCGTCCGCCTGAATACCAGGCATGTCCGTCCTTCTCGTAAAGGTCGTGATAATAATAAGGTGAGGGATAGAACGAGGACACGAAGGCTGCCGAATCCACCTTCAACGGATCGCCGTCACTCTCCGTAAGGAAGTAATAGCCATAGTCTGAGAAATAGTTGCGTGTGCGGCGTTCTGACTTGTTGTTCTCCCACGAAACGGGTCCGAGGGCATAAAAGAGGCGCTTTCCGCCCACGTCGCACGTAGCCACCTCCTTGAGGTCGTCTTTCTCAATGAGGTCTGAGGGTATGAGCACCTCGCTGTGCAGATAGCCGCCATAGCCGTAAATCTTCACCTTGGAGGGATTGGAGAATCCTGCCTGACGGATGAGCGACTCCGTAATCTGATAAACTCCCGTGGACGGCACGCGTATCTTTGCCCAGTTGCCCTTGCGCAGGACGCTGTGAGCAGCGTAACGCTTGGCTGGCTCCACGGTCTCTGTCTCGTCCGAGGACGAAGCCTTCGCCTCACGACGTAGCATGAAACTGGTGAGCACCTGATACTTGCCGTCGCGGAAAACCACGGGACAGAACGACGTATAGAGCGACGGGCTCTTGCGGTCGTACGATACCGCAGTATGCAGACTGGGCATCTCGCCGGGCTTCAGGGCGTTATGACGAAGATAGTCGGCGGCTTCCTGCGCAGTCATGTCCCTGAACTCGGGATACACAATGCTGACCACATACGATGAGTCGCGCCACGCACCGTCAAGGGGCGTGGTCTGCGTGTAGGACGGGACGCTCACCGAGTCAATCCGTAGCTGCTCGTCTGTAAGATGTATGAACTGCTGCGACATGGCGTGCATGGCGGTCATTAGCAGCGTAATCAGCATTATGGCTTTGCGCATAGTAGTGTGTTTCGTTTTGTTCTGATAATAATAAGAATTGTGGCGGGGCGTTACTTGCAGTTGAACTGCAGCACCTTACGGTCCTCAACGTAGCCTTCCAGCTTATCGTCAATATGGACCGGACCCACTCCTGCCGGCGTTCCCGTGTAGAGGATGTCGCCCGTCTTGAGCGTGAAGTACTGCGATATGTAGGCGATAAGCTCGTCCACCTTGTAGAGCATGTCCGACGTACATCCCTCCTGCACCGTCTTTCCGTTAATGTCCAGATGGAAATGTATGGCTTGGATGTCGCGGAATTTCTCCACCGGCACCCACTCGCCGATGGCGGCAGCTCCGTCAAATCCCTTGCAGAGGTCCCAGGGCTTGCCTTCCTCGCGCAGCTTCTGCTGCAGTTCGCGCGCCGTAAAGTCGATGCCTACGGTTACGGCGTCGTAATAGCGATGTGCGAATCGCTGCGGGATGGTCTTTCCCAACTTCGATATTCTCACCACCAATTCGGTCTCATAGTCGATGCGTCCGAGGTGGTCAGGGATGAAGAAAGGCTTGTGGTCCTTAAGCAGAGCCGAGTCCGCCTTGAGGAAAATCACAGGACTCTCCGGTTTATATAACGCTCCATGTAGCTCTTTATTGTGTTCGAGGTAGTTCATACCTACAGCAAAAATCTTCATTTCTTCTTTCAGTAATCGGTTGTACAGGATGTATTTAAAGAAAAAGCCGTGAAAGAGTTTCCACTCCTCACGGCTCGTATAATGGTTTGTGTGTAATTACGCGAATTACTCAGCAGCGAGAGTGAAGCGCTTGTAAGCAACGATCTTCAGCTCCTTGTCCTGCTTCTTGAGGTAGTCAGCAACGCTCTGCTTGTCGCCGTCGCCGAACTGGAACTCCTGGCAAACGAGGCAGTTCTCCTTGAGGAACTTGCCTACACGACCCTTAGCGATGTTCTGAATCATGTTCTCGTTGAGGTTAGCAGCCTTCTCTGCAGAGACAGTCTCCTTGATCTCACGGAACTTGGCAACGTCCTCAGCTGTGATCCAGCCCTTGCCCTGGTTTGACTCGATGTGGTCCTCAGAGTCGAAGTGGTTAGGATTGAGACCAGCCTTCTTAAGAGCTACCTCAACTGCCTTCTCTACCTGCTCCTCCTTAGTCTTCTGAACAGCAACCTTGTACTCCTCATCCTTAACTGCCTGGGGAACAGAAGCCTCGTCGAGAGCGATAGGCTTCATAGCAGCCACCTGCATAGCTACCTTGTGACCAGCGTCCTCGTTGTTCTGGTTGAGCTGTACCATTGTGCAGAGAGTGTGCTTGCCCATGTGGTCATAAACCTGGATGTTCTCACCCTCGAGTACCTCATAGCCGTCGAGCTCCATCTTCTCGCCAGTGATACCAGAGCGCTGTGTAACAGCAGCCTGAACGTCACCCTCACCGAGCTTGAGAGCCTTCACCTCGTCGAGAGTGTGGCACTTTGCAGCGATGGCAGCGTCGAGAATGTCAGATGTAAGCTTAACGAAGTCAGCACCGTTAGCAACGAAGTCGGTCTCGCACTTGAGAGCGATCATGGCAGCAAAGCCGTTAACGTTCTTAACGAGAACACAACCGTTAGATGTCTCGCGGTCAGAACGCTTAGCAGCGATAGCGAGTCCACGCTCACGGAGCAACTCCTTTGCCTTATCGAAATCACCTTCTGCCTCAGTGAGGGCCTTCTTTACGTCTGCAAGACCAGCACCAGTCATGGCACGAAGTTTCTTGATGTCTTCAATTGAAATAGCCATTTTGTTAATTTATTATTTAGTAATTAATATTTATTATCTGTTGGGGTCGGGTCTTCGCGCTGACATCCTTGGGGGATAACGCCTTTAACCCAAAAATCGGAAATTCTCCATTCTAAAACCTTGGATTTACGAATTAAAGAATTTCCGATCTTTATATTATTTATGTAAGATTACTCTGCGTTCTCAGCAGGAGTCTCCTCCTTGCGAGCCTTACGGGGAGCCTTGCCCTCCTTCTGCTCAGCAGCTGCCTTCTCGTCAGCCTTCTCTACCTTGCGCTCCTCAAGACCCTCTGCGATGGCACCGCAGCAAGCTGAGAGGATAACGTCGATAGAATCCTTAGCGTCGTCGTTAGCCGGGATGATGTAGTCGAGGTTGCGGGGATCAGAGTTGGTGTCCACCATAGCAAACACAGGAATACCGAGGCGGTTAGCCTCCTTCACAGCGATGTTCTCCTTCATCACGTCGATAACGAACAAAGCGCTCGGAAGGCGAGTCAAGTCAGCGATAGAACCGAGGTTCTTCTCCAGCTTAGCGCGCTGACGTGTCACCTGCAGAAGCTCACGCTTAGAGAGCTTTGAGAATGTTCCGTCGTTCATGAGCTTGTCGATGTTCGCCATTTTCTTAACAGCCTTGCGGATTGTCGGGAAGTTGGTGAGCATACCGCCCGGCCAACGCTCGATAACGTAAGGCATGTTTACGCTCGCTGCCTTCTCAGCAACGATGTCCTTAGCTTGTTTTTTAGTAGCGACGAACAGGATCTTCTTGCCTGACTTTGCAATCTGCTTGAGAGCCTCAGCAGCCTCGTCAACCTTGGCTACGGTCTTGTGCAGATCGATGATATGAATGCCGTTGCGCTCCATAAAGATGTAAGGAGCCATTGCGGGATTCCACTTACGACGGAGGTGGCCAAAGTGACAGCCTGCCTCTAACAACTGGTCAAAATTAGTTCTTGACATTTCTTTGTTCTGATTAATTTGTTTACTTTCCTTTTAGTTGAATTGAACCAGCCCATGAGTAACGAATTGTGAACTACACTCTTCGGTCTTATGGGTTTGGATGCTAAACTTCGGGTTCTGTGCTTCAAGCCACACATATATAATAATGTGTGTCAGCCAGTGTCCGAATATTAACGCTTGCTGAACTGGAAGCGACGGCGTGCCTTCGGCTGACCCGGCTTCTTACGCTCAACCTCACGAGAGTCGCGAGTGAGGAAGCCCTGTGCCTTGAGAGCCTTCTTGTCTTCTGCGTCAACCTTTACGAGCGCACGGGCGATAGCGAGGCGGAGAGCCTGGCTCTGACCTGTGAAGCCGCCACCGTCGAGGTTGCACTTGATATCATATTTCTCTTCCGCACCGAGCAGGAGCAGCGGCTGCTTAATAACGTACTGCAGGATTGCTGATGGGAAGTACTTAGCGAGTTCTACCTTGTTGATTGTGATCTTACCGGTGCCCTCTGTGAGATATACACGAGCTACGGCACTCTTACGGCGACCAATTGCATTAATCATTTCCATCTTCTTGCTTTATTTATACTGGTTAATATCGATAGCCTTCGGCTGCTGTGCCTCGTGCTTGTGCTCTGTACCGTCATATACATAGAGGTTGTCGATAAGACGACGACCGAGCGGGCCCTTGGGGAGCATGCCCTTTACGGCGTGACGGATGATCTTGTCCATGCCGTCCGGACGCTTGCGAAGCTCAGCAGGAGTGTTGAAGCGCTGTCCACCAGGATAGCCAGTATAACGTGTGTAGACCTTGTCTGTCTCCTTCTTACCTGTGAAGACAGCCTTAGCTGCGTTGATGATGATAACGTTGTCTCCACAGTCTACGTGAGGAGTGAAGTTGGGCTTGTACTTTCCGCGGATGAGCTTTGCTACCTTAGAGCAGAGACGACCTACTACCTGGTCTGTGGCATCGATTACCACCCACTCCTTCTTAGCTGTTTCCTTGTTAGCGGAAATAGTCTTGTAACTTAAAGTGTTCATTGTTTAATTTAAAAATTACTACTAAAAAACGTTTCTTCTTTTTTTTGCACGAGCGATTCACTAACCACGCCGCTTGGCCTATTCTTTAGCGAACGCTATTAACACCCTCATGCAGGGGACTCTAAGTGTATCCCCGAATAATCGGTCCGCAAAATTACTCATTATTTATTATATACAAAAACAAGACAGCTCACAAAGCGTAATATTTAAAGTTATTTAACTTTCGACATGTATTTGGTAACCACTCAGCACATGTTCTTCATGTCTAATAACATATCTATATAATGAAACCCACTGCAAGCTCGTCACCTTTGTGACCTCATACCGCCACTTCAGTTATCCGAAACCGCCACTTTTGTCACCTCACACCGAACGATATGAATATTCATATCGAACGATGTACATGCTCATATCGAACGATGCGAATGCTTATATCGTACGATATGAATGCTCACATCGAACGAAGTGAGACAACATTGAAAATTGAATGATGTCACAAAAGTAGCGATTTTGTAAGAGAATAGGGCTTATATCACGAAAAAAACACGCTACGAAACAAAAAAAATCACGTTTTTGCTTTGCATTTAAAAAATTATTATTACCTTTGCACTCGCTTTAAAAAAGCAAGGGTGGTTACCAGAGTGGCCAAATGGGGCAGACTGTAAATCTGCTGGCTATGCCTTCGGTGGTTCGAATCCATCACCACCCACCTCATAATGCTTTTAAAGGCGCGTCACGAGTGATTGTGGCGCGCTTTTTTTTATCTCCTTTCTGCAAGTCAACGGATAAAATAAATAAAAAACGTTTAATAAGAACGCGCGGAAGCAGGATTGCAGAAAAAAAGAGGTATCTTTGCACCATATAGTACTATTTCTTATTTCTTATATGCACAAAGCAGGATTCGTAAACATAGTCGGCAATCCTAATGTCGGCAAATCAACGCTCATGAACCAGCTCGTAGGCGAACGCATCAGCATCGCCACGTTCAAGGCGCAGACCACGCGCCACCGCATCATGGGCATCGTAAACGAAGAGGACGCACAGATTGTCTTCTCCGACACCCCGGGCGTGCTCAAGCCCAACTACAAGCTGCAGGAGTCGATGCTCGCCTTCTCGGAGTCGGCGCTGCAGGACGCCGACGTCCTGCTCTACGTGACGGACGTCGTGGAGAACCCCGAAAAGAACGAAGACTTCCTCGACAAGGTGAAGAAGATGACCATCCCCGTGCTCCTACTTATCAACAAGATTGACCAGAGCGACCAGAAGACGCTCGGCGACACCGTGGAACGCTGGCACTCGCTGCTTCCCAACGCCGAGATTCTCCCGATATCGGCTAAGAACAAGTTCGGTGTGGACATGCTGATGCGACGCATCAAGGAGCTCCTCCCTGACTCGCCCCCATTCTTCGACAAGGACCAGCTGACGGACAAACCCGCCCGCTTCTTCGTTTCGGAGATAATCCGCGAGAAGATTCTGCTCTACTATGACAAGGAGATTCCTTACTCGGTGGAGGTGAAGGTGGAGTCGTTCAAGGAGACCGACCGCAATATCGACATCCACGCCGTCATCTATGTGGAGCGCGACTCGCAGAAGGGCATCATCATCGGACACCAGGGCGTGGCGCTGAAGAAGATGTCGACGGAGGCAAGAAAGGCGCTGGAGAAGTTCTTCGGCAAAAGCGTATACCTGCACACCTTCGTGAAGGTGGACAAGGACTGGAGAAGCTCTAAAAGAGAACTCGATAACTTCGGATATAATCCGGAATAGGCGGCACGCGCCGCCCCTTCCCCTGAATAGCAAAGAGGGGACACTCTCGCCAGAGAGGCGAGGGCCGGAGTGAGGTCAGCTTCGGCAAATTATCAACTCGGATGCACAGACCACATCCAAGACCTCCCGTCGATGGGAGGGAAAATGACTAAACACCAATATGGCAAATTTAGTGGCAATAGTGGGACGCCCTAACGTGGGCAAGTCTACACTATTCAACCGCCTGACCAAGACTCGTCAGGCCATCGTCAGCGACACAGCAGGCACCACACGTGACCGTCAGTACGGCAAGTGCGAGTGGAACGGTCGCGAGTTTTCAGTTGTAGACACCGGCGGATGGGTGGTGAAGAGCGACGACATCTTCGAGGACGCCATCCGCAAGCAGGTGATCGTGGCAACAGAAGAGGCAGACCTCGTGCTCTTCCTCGTGGACGTACAGACAGGACTGACTGACTGGGACCAGGACGTGGCTCAGATTCTGCGCCGCACGAAGCTCCCCGTCATCCTCGTTGCCAACAAGACGGACAACAACGACCAGATTTACGACGCAGCCGAATTTTATTCGCTCGGACTCGGCGAGCCGCAGTGCATCTCCTCGGCAACGGGTAGCGGCACGGGCGACCTGCTCGACCTCGTGCTCTCGAAGCTGAAGGCAGACACCGGCGAACTCATCGAAGAGGGCATTCCTCGCTTTGCCGTCGTAGGACGTCCTAACGCCGGCAAAAGCTCCATCATCAACGCCTTCATAGGCGAGGAGCGAAACATCGTAACGGAGATTGCCGGCACCACACGCGACTCTATCTACACACGCTTCGACAAGTTCGGATTCGACTTCTACCTTGTAGACACAGCAGGTATACGCCGCAAGAACAAGGTGTCGGAGGACCTGGAGTTCTATTCCGTGATGCGATCAATCCGCGCCATCGAAAACTCGGACGTCTGCATCCTCATGATTGACGCCACACGCGGCATCGAGGCACAGGACATGAACATCTTCCAGCTCATCCAGCGCAACAACAAGTCGCTCGTGGTGGTGGTGAACAAGTGGGACCTCGTGGAGAACAAGGACCAGACTGTCATCAAGACCTTCGAGAACGCCATCCGTCAGCGCATGGCTCCGTTCGTCGACTTCCCCATCGTCTTCGCTTCGGCTCTCACAAAGCAGCGCATCTTCAAGGTGCTCGAGACCGCCAAGCAGGTTTATCTGAACCGCAAGGCTCACGTGGGCACATCAAAGCTCAACGAGGTGATGCTGCCGCTCATCGAGGCTTACCCGCCACCATCAACGAAGGGCAAGTATATCAAGATCAAGTATTGCACGCAGTTGCCTAACACGCAGATACCTTCGTTCGTGTTCTACGCCAACCTGCCGCAGTATATCAAGGAGCCATATCGCCGCTTCCTCGAAAACAAGATTCGCGAGAACTGGTCGATGCACGGTTGCCCGATAAACGTCTTCATTCGTCAGAAGTAAACCCTAAGACACGGAAAGGATGAACAGGATGAGAAATACGCTTGTATGCCTGTCCTTATCGTTCGTCACTCTTTGCATGCTGTCGTGCCACAAGACGGAAGGACAGAAGCCGGAGGAACTGGCGGGACGCACCGCCAAGGCTTACTACGACTACCTCATTGAGGGAAAGTACGAGGCTTACACCGACGGCTTCTATCAGCCTGACAGCATCCCCGGCAGCTACCGTGAGCAGCTCATCGTGAACGCCAAGCAGTATGCCGCGCAGATGAAGGAGGACCACGGTGGACTGGCAGCCGTAAAGGTGGCAGGGGCGAAAGCCGACACCGCCCGCCACACGGGTCACGCCTTCCTCGTGCTGTGCTTCAAGGACAGCACAAAGGAGGAGATAGTGGTGCCGATGGCATTGGTGGAAGGCAACTGGATGATGAAATAAGAGACAGCATAAACAAACAAAACGTGAGCGACGCAAGCTGAACCAACAGCCAGCGTCGCTCACGTTTTGTTTATATAGAGTCTCTGTATATAAGCCATAAAAAAGGTCAGCCACGTTGCATCATCTGCACCGTGGCTGTTGTGTAATTAATAGTAAATTGTGATGACTATAAGTTTTTATTCTTTGAGAAGGTAAAAAATAGGTGATTGTTAAAGGTAATTTACTTTTCCTGCACCGTTCGACATTTCCGCGCACGTCGGCACATCCACATCTGATGCATGTGTGTGTTCTTGGTTTTATTATATCGAGGTCGTTATGTTATATGATGATTATTGATTCTTGATTCTTGATGTAAAGAAAGGGCCAACCTAATGCAGAAGACAAAACTCTTTTTGACATTTTGTAAAGGTCTTAGCCGTTTCTTCTGCAAAGATAGTTCAATTTTATATGATAGCAAAATAAATCAAGAGAAAAAACTTACATTTGTATAAAATTCCTCTTTTTAGAGCTGTTTTTCCGCTTTCTTCTGCTTTTACTGCCTCTTTCTTATAGCTTTACTTCCTTCAACACATCGCCGTCCATTGTGCGCACAGCCATCACGCCGTCCTCATAAGTGGCGAACGTCGGGACGTTGCCTCCCTTGGGGAAAGTTATGGAGCCGAGGTTGCAGACGATGCGGTTGTCGTCGGTTGGCTCGAGCTTCCACAGGTGTGTATGTCCGTAGACGAAGACGTCGTTCTTCATCACAGGAGCATTGTCCTCGTTATAGACGTGTCCGTGTGTGAGGAAGAAGCGTCTGCCGCCTTCCACAACGAGGGCATAGTCAGCCATGATGGGGAACTGGAGCAGCATCTGATCCACCTCAGCGTCGCAGTTGCCTCGAACAGCAACAATCTGATCCTTCATGGCGTTAAGTCGCTCGACGATTCCCTTGGGGTCGATTCCTTCCGGAATGCGGTTGCGCGGTCCGTAATTGAGGATGTCACCAAGGATGAAAAGCATGTCGTAAGAGCCGCGCTCATAGAAGTCGAGCACGCGCTCAAGGGCTGGCAAGCAGCCGTGTATGTCGGAAACAAGTAGGAAGTTCACTTTGTTATTTAGTATTTATTATTTGGTATTTATTATTTATCAGTCGTTCAGCTCGCGTTCCTGATCGCGCTTGCGCTTCTGCTCGTCGAGGAGCTGGAAGTCCTTCTTTCTGAGCACGAAGGTGGAGCCGAGATACTTCTCCTTCACGATGCGGTTCTCCGCCAGCTCCTCCGGCTTGCCCTGAAAGAGGATGCGTCCCTCGAAGAGGAGGTAGGCACGGTCGGTGATGGTGAGTGTCTCCTGTACGTTATGGTCAGTAATGAGAATACCGATGTTGCGGTATTTGAGTCGCCACACCACGTGCTGGATCTCCTCCACAGCGATAGGGTCTACACCTGCGAACGGCTCGTCCAGCATGATGAACTTCGGGTCGATGGCCAAGCATCGCGCAATCTCCGTACGGCGTCGCTCTCCACCGGAGAGCTGGTCGCCCTTGTTGCGGCGCACCTTGCCAAGATTGAAGTCGGCGATAAGGCTCTCCAGCTTCTCAAGCTGCTCCTTGCGCGAGAGCTTTGTCATCTCCAGTACGGACATGATGTTGTCCTCCACGCTGAGCTTGCGGAATACGCTCGCCTCCTGCGGGAGGTAGCCGATGCCGGCGCGGGCACGCTTATATACGGGATAGTCGGTGATGTCATGCTGGTCAAGGAAGATATGACCGGCGTTCGGGACGATAAGTCCTGTCGTCATATAGAACGATGTGGTCTTTCCGGCTCCGTTAGGACCGAGCAGACCAACAATCTCTCCCTGACGCACGTTTATCGACACGTCGTTGACAACCGTACGCTTGCCGTAACGCTTGACAAGTCCCTCGGTGCGGAGCACCATGCAATGCGGGCGCTCTTCTGATATATCGTTTTGTTCCATTGTCGTTGTATAATATGCCTATGATATGCAAAGTTACGTTATTTATTTTAATAAAAACTTTCGGATATGAAAAAAACTCACGATGAAGAAATAGTTTCTACCTTTTTATTGCTACTTTTGCACTTGCTATATATATAAGAACAACAGATTATGTTTATATTGAAATCGTTGAACACACTCGGACGCTACCTTATACTTATGGGTCGCTCCATCGCTCGTCCGGAGCGCATGCGCATGTTCCTCAAGCAGTATGCCAAGGAGATGTCGTCGCTGGGCGTCGACTCTATCGGCATCGTGCTGCTCATATCGTTCTTCATAGGAGCCGTTATCTGCATCCAGATGAAGCTGAACATCCAGAGTCCGTGGATGCCACGCTGGGTGTCGGGCTATACGACGCGTGAGATTCTGCTCCTCGAGTTCTCCTCAAGTATCATGTGTCTTATCCTTGCCGGCAAGGTGGGATCGAACATCGCCTCTGAGCTTGGCACGATGCGCGTGACACAGCAGATTGACGCTCTCGACATCATGGGCGTCAACTCAGCCAACTACCTCATCCTGCCGAAGATATTAGGACTGGTGACCATCATGCCTTTCCTCGTGATATTCTCTTCTGCGACGGGCATTCTCGGTGCTTACGGCACAGCGTACGTCGGACATATCCTCTCGCCTGAAGACCTCACGCTCGGTCTGCAGCACTCGTTCAACTCCTGGTTTATGTGGATGAGTATCATCAAGAGCCTCGTCTTCGCCTTCATAATCTCAAGCGTATCGAGCTTCTACGGCTATTCCGTGGAAGGCGGATCCGTGGAAGTGGGCAAGGCAAGTACGGACGCCGTGGTAAGCTCCAGCGTGTTGATATTGTTCTCGGACGTTTTCCTCACCCAGCTTCTCAGCTAAAATAAAGACTTATCTCATGATCGAAATAAAACATCTATGCAAGTCGTTCGGGGACAAGGAAGTCCTCAAGGACATCAACGCCGTCTTCGAGGACGGCAAGACCAACCTCATAATCGGACAAAGCGGCTCCGGCAAGACGGTTCTGATGAAGAATCTCGTGGGTCTGCTTACGCCTACAAGCGGCGAAGTGCTCTACGACAACCGAAACTTCGTGGCTATGACGAAGAATGAAAAGGTGCTGATGCGCCGCGAGATGGGCATGATATTCCAGTCGGCGGCTCTCTTCGACTCGCTCACGGTGCTGGAGAACGTGATGTTCCCGCTCGATATGTTCTCTTCTATGAACTATCGCGACCGTGTACGCCGCGCTCAGGAATGCCTCGACCGCGTAAATCTTATAGACGCTCAGAACAAATATCCGGGTGAGATATCGGGCGGTATGCAGAAGCGTGTGGCTATAGCCCGCGCCATCGTGCTCAACCCGAAGTATCTGTTCTGCGACGAGCCTAACTCCGGTCTGGACCCGCATACGTCGCTCGTCATTGACGAACTGCTCTCGTCCATCACCAAGGACTTTGACATCACAACCATCATCAACACTCACGACATGAACTCCGTGATGGGCATTGGCGAGAACATCCTCTTCATCTATCAGGGTCACAAGGAATGGCAAGGCACCAAGGACGACGTGATGGGCTCAACAAACGAAAAGCTCAACGACCTCGTCTTCGCATCCGAACTCTTCAAGAAGGTGAAGAGAGTGGAAATGGGGAATAAGAATTAGGAGTTTTGAATTTTGAGTTTTGAATTGTGCGCCAAGGCGCATTGTGAATTATTCAATTTTGAATTAAGACTTATAAGATAAGGAAACGGGATAAACTGTAAGGGTTGCGGAAAGCTAAATCACGCAGCTCATACAGTTTATCCCGTTTGCTTGTTTTGAATATATTATAAATCAAAACTCCTAATTCAAAACTATCTTCTTGCTCTTCTCTCCAACCTTCACCACATACATTCCCTTGTTAAGAGCGTTGTATGCTGCGGTGAGCGAGGCGCTGCCCTGCCCTCTTGCGACAGTTCTGCCAGCGAGGTCCGTTATCATCCAGGCGTCGGACGATGAAGAGTCTTGCGATATGCTGCCGATGCCGGATGTCTTGGCAATGATGTCGCGCTTGGCGGCGTTGAGAACGGAGCAGTTGCATGGATCCGTTGAGTTATAGTTGGCTACGAACGCCACCACTCTCATGTGCTTCTCGTCCCACTCATCATTAAGCGTAACGTCAAAATGGCGGTTATAGCCAGCCGTTACGTCCACCTTCTCACCCCATGCCGGCGTGAGCGACTTGCGAGGAACATGACGATGATAGAATCCGCTGCTTGCTCCAGCCTGCGACGTGCTGTAGAGGCTGTCCTCTGTCAGTAATACGTAGAGACGGAGGCTGTCTGGAGTGGCAATGGGCAACAACTGCTCTCCTGAGACATCTATGCCAAGGCTGCGCGATGAAGGATTCCAGTCTGTAGTCAAGTCCACCGTCACAAGTGCGGGACGCTTCTGTTCAAGAGCGTAGAGCGCCTTGAGGTTGGTGGCAGACGCACTCATGATGGGCGTCTCATACTTGAACAGGTCGGGGAAAGCGTTGCGCATGTCCAAACGGTCGATAAGCATGGCTGGAGCGAAGACGTGATAAGAGGGATAGAACCATTCGTACGCCACACTCTCGTCTATCGTGAACTGGTCTGTATAGAATCCGGCGTGATGACCAATCTCAATGAGGTTGTCCATGTCTGGCGTAACTGCGTCAATGGCATGGTGAGCCTCCGGGCATGCCGTGCATCTCTCCGTGGAGAAGAGCTCAAGCAACACCTTGCGCTGAACGTAACTGTCGCGACACATTACGTTCTGCGCCTTAGTCCAGTTGTCCGTTTCCACAGCGTCAACGCCATCATTGACAGCCTTTATGCGCAAGCGCAGACTGCGGTCGCCCACAGCATTAAGCTTCATTGTGGATAGCACGAACGATCCTTCACGGCGTGGCGCAACATTAAGGTCGCCGACACGCTCCTCGCACAATTCGTTATCGCCGTCGTAGAGAGCGAGTGTAAGACTGTTAACCGTAGACACACCAAGATTCTGGAAGTAGCCGAAGATGTCCATCACCTCACCCGTACGTACATATTCAGGCATATTGGTGGCACCCAATCTTACGTTATGCTCCGGCATATCGCCGCTAAGCGTAGCTAAAAGCGAAGCGCTGTAGGGTCCGTCATACTCAGCCCATGCTCCGTCCTTATCAAGAACATACTCGCGATTGCGCACCAGGGCATTACCGTAGCAAGCATACTTGGCTCCGTCCAGGGTGTAACCGATGCAGAGATCCGACCCGTCCACCACGTAAGGCGTAGCAAGCGTGAAGGTGTTCCATCTGCTCTTCGACGCGTCCACCGTCTCCTTATAGAAAGGTTCCTCGCCAATGGCATGGCTGAGGAAGATGGTGATGGCTCCGTCCGTGGTCTTGTCCGCCACACCAATCTTCACCTCCGTAAGCCGACAACCCTTGTATGCCGACATATACGCAGCGTCGAAGAAGAGCGCCGCACCTGCCTTGCCGCCCTTAACCGACTCATAATTTGTGAGCGAATTCTTGTTGTTGCCTATGGTGAGCGTAGCTTCCGCAGCATACGCCCTAATACCAAAAAGAACCATGAGCACGAAGCCCATGATTCTTATTTCCTTATTTAATGTAAGGTTCATACGTTTTGTTTCAGTTAATGTTGGGGTAAACATCCGTTAGAATGTGTCTTATTACTTAGCCACCTTGAAGGTCTTCACGCCGTCAGCAGTCTGCACCTTAACGACGTATGTGCCTGCTGAGCGACCAGAGAGGTTAACCGGTGTGCCCTGACCTACGTGAGAAACGAGAGTGCCGTCTGCAGCGTATACGTTGGCTGAGCTATACTCGCCTGTGATGTAAACGAGATTGCGACCGGCGAACTTTACGTTCACGTCCTTGCGGATATTGTCAATCTTGTTAACTGAAGTGACAGCCTCATCGTAGCAGATAATCGGATAGTTGTAGTCATATCCTGTAATTTCATCCGTAGCCATTCCTCCTCCAGCTATCACCTTGCCGTCAGCGCTGCAGCAGTAAGCAGGATTCAGGCCCTGCTCTGCTCTTTTGAAACGCTTACCGTTGGCACCGCATGTATATAAATCGTCAGTATACTCCAACTTGCCGTCAGCAGTGTAGACAAAGAACAGATTGTTATTCTCAGCGTCTACATAATAGCCATACATATTGCCTTCAGCGTCGATGGAGAAAATGTGACCGCCATTGAAATTGGTTGTCTCGTCCTCCTCTTCGCCTTCATTGTCTTCCTCCTCGCCGCAGTTGAAGAGCTGAACCAGCTCGCCGTCACGGATGAATGCCGGATTAAAACCGCCTGTTCCTGCAACGTTAACACCTACGATGGTCTTGCCGTCGTCGCTGACATCATTAACCAGAAACTGCGTGAATGTCACGGAGTCAGCCTGCTCCACGAGCTCGCCGTCAACGTACAGCTTGTTCTTGCCTGCCTGACCAAGCTGGTCATACACAGCACTGATGACGTATGAGTCGCCCTGCTTCTCCCATACCACCGGGGCGTCGCGAAGTATCTCTACCTTATTTCCCTCGAGAATCTCCTTCTCGCCTACCTTCAGACCAAGGTTTCCGACAATATACTTGCCGTCAGCAGTAATGGCGCGAGCCTCCGCAGTAAAATCCTCGTTCGTAGCCTGCGAGATTGAATAGTTGGCGGGTACGGGCAGCTGCTGCCATTCGCCGTCAACGGTGCGCCATCCAGGATAAGCTACGGCATTTGTCTCCTCATCCTCACGCTGCTCGAAGCTGCCTACGATGATGCCATCGTTAGAGACGTCACAAGCCGAGATGCGGTTATATGTAAGGCCAAGCGGTGTAAGTTCGGTAGGATTGGAAAGCTGCCATACGAACGCTCCTCCCAACTGGAAGATAGTCTGCGCCTCCTCATATCCCACAGCATACTTGCCGTTAGACGATACATGCTTGAAAAGACCGGCTGCTCCCGTCTCATCACCATAACAGGGATCGGAAATCATAAAGTCCTTAAAATCCTGTTTGATGAATGTCTGAGCATTTACAGACTGTGTGGATGACAGAGCAAGTGAACCTACACATGCGCAAGCGAGTAAAAATTTTTTCATAGCGATATGTTTTTTCGTTATTAATTATTAATGATTGCAAGGACAAAAGTAACAAATTAAATCCGACAGGCCAAATTACAACATTAATTATTCAATAAACCGGTCTTTTTCCTAAAGGTACTCCCACACAGCACCTACGTAGAAACAAAAAAGGCTGTCATGTGAAGCATCTGATGCTCCGACATGACAGCCTTTACTGTATTTGTCTGATAAAAAGTATGTCGTATTACTTCATCATCTCGTTGAACTCCTCGAGAGTTACTTCCTTCTCGTTCAGAGTTACGGCAGCCTTGAGGGCAGCAGCGAGCTTGATGTCGATGGCACGCTCTACGAAGTTGTCAACAGCCTCGCGCTTCTTGAGAAGCTCGTTAGCATAGTTCTCAACATACTCCTCAGGAACGTTGGTCATGCCATACTGAGCGAACTGCATGCGAGCCATCTCAACGGCAGCAGCCTTAACGTCAGCGTCCTCAATCTTGATGTTCTGAGCCTTAACGAGCTGCTCCTTGATGAGGTGCCACTTGAGCTGCTTGATGCTCTCCTCGTAGTTCTTCTCTACGAAGTCCTCGCCCTTGTCCTTGTTGTTAAGGAGCATGATGCGCTTGAGGAGTGCGTCCGGCCATGTCAGCTCACCTACCTTGTCCTCGCAGTACTTGCGTACGTCGATCATGAACTTGTAGTCAGCGTTCTGCTCGAGCTGCGGCTTGAGAGTCTCGGCAATCTTGTTGCGGAACTCTTCCTCGCTCTTTACCTCGCCCTCGCCGAATACCTGGTCGTAGAGCTCCTGACCGAGCTCAGCCTTAGCGAAGCGCTGGATCTCAGTGATCTGGTAGCTGAAGTCAGACTCGAGAGTCTTGGCTACCTCGCGGTCGATCTTGAGAAGTGAAGAAATCTCAGCCTCTCCCTCCGGATAAGCCTTGCGGGGGTTGAAGGTGATGATGTCACCAGGCTTGCAGCCCTTGAAGAGATCCTTCTGCTCGTCTACCTTGATGTATGAAGGCATCAGGACAGCGCCCTCAACGGTGATGCCGTCTTCCTTGGTGTTGCCCTCAGCGTCGAGCTCGCGGAGGTCGCCCTTGAGAAGGTCGTTCTTCTCAGCGTCATACTCCTCAGCCTTCTCGTACTTGCCGGCACGGCCCTGGAACATCTCCACCTGCTCGTCGATGAGCTTGTCATCAGCCTTGATGGTGTAGTGATCGATCTTGTTGCGGCCGTTGAGCTCAATCTTGAACTCAGGAGCGACAGCTACGTCGAACACGAATGTATAAGGAGCGGGCTTCTCAATGTCAGCCGGAGTCTCCTGCTTCTCAGAAGGCAGGGGCTCGCCGAGCATCTGGATGTTATTGTCCTGGATGTATTTGTAGAGCTGCTCGCCTACAAACTTGTTAACTGCGTCGTAACGTACAGATACGCCGAACTGACGCTTGATGAGACCCATCGGGGCCTGACCCGGACGGAATCCGGGGATGTTTGCTCTTTTACGATAGTCCTTGAGTGTCTTCTCGACAGAGTCCTTGAAGTCTGCCTCTTCGACTGTGATGGTCAACAGACCATTCACTTTGTCGGGATTTTCGAATGAAATGTTCATTTTTTTGTAATGTAGTATATTTATATATTATTGTATTATTCGGCATTTTTGGCACGTAGCTGCAAAATTACACATTTTTAAATATCTATACGACATACTTATGATAAAAATACTCAGATTTTGGCGATTTTAACAATTTCGGTCCGTCCAAGCAGTATTTTCACAGCTGTTCAGAAATGGCAGCGATACGGCTATAGCAACTCCCTATACAGTTTAGGGAAAACCATACTACTGTTTATGGATTTTCCCTTGCCCGACAAGCGTGAATGAGCTATCTTTGCAGCAGAAAACTAACAAACCAAGTAATAACCCTTAAAACCAATTTGGATTATGAAACGTACATTATTAGCAATCGTAGCGGCATTCTTAATGATGACATCCGCATACGCACAGAGACTCGCCAATGTCCGCGCAGAAGCCACCTTGATAACGGACAAGATGGTGCTGGAATTGGGACTTTCAAAAGCACAGCGCAACGGTATACTCAACATCAATCTAAACTATCTCAACGGCATCCGCAGCTACCGCGACATCGACTCATACGGATGGGAATGCCGCAACAGGGAGCTGAGGAGAATGCTCACAGCCAGACAATGGCAGAGATTCAAGGAGGCTTACTACTTCTATCGCCCGATAGAATGGCGTGACGACGTATACGTGCACAACATCTATAAGAAATATCCGAAGCATCACTGGAAGTCTGCCGAATGCAAGCCCTATCACTACAAGAATCACCACAAGCACCACCACAAGCACTACGACAAGCATCATAAGCACTACGACAAGCATCACAAGCACTACGACAAGCACCACAAGCACTGCGACAAGCATCACAAGCACTATGACAAGCACCACAAGCACTACGACAAGCGCAAGTATGGCAAGCGAGACAGATGGTAAAGTAATGTGAAAGCGGCGCTATCGCTCTATAGAACCAACCGTAAGTTTATGGGTGCGTGGCTACGGCGGGACGCCATAGCCTCCTAAGTTTGCCTGACAATATTTGCATTTCTAATGCTCAATACTATGAGCTGAGCGCACAACAAAATCTTTGGTGCGAAATTCTTGAGTTTTGAGCGTTTGGAGACAATATGTTCATACACAGTGCGTTATACGGTTTTCTGGAGAAATGTTATGAAATCAGACTCGCAAAAGAGCCGTTTTTTGCTGCAATAGCGCCACTTTTACACTACAATAGTGCCACTTTTATCATGCAATAGCGCCACTTTTACACTCTAATAGTGGCACTATTGTAGTGTAAAAGTGGCGCTATCGTTAAGCTAGGGTGCTGTTTGCACAGCAAAACACCATAAAAACAGCTTTTTGATTCTCTAGAATCAATTTTTATTTTGTAACACATTTTTACCACTTGTACGATATTTGCATGGTGACCTTTCTCCACAATAATTATTTGATTAACCTTGAGGAATGTTACAACTTTTCCGAGAGTTATTTTCGCTTACTTTTCCGGTAACACTGTTACGTTTACACTACCAACCACTTCGAAACTTTCGATTATCCATTATAAAATCCGTTAGGACTCATCTTTGCCCAACAAAGATACATTTCCTTATAATTATCCTTGATAAATTCACGTATAACACGAATATCTTTATCGTTAAGTATGCCACGTGCCTTTACCACTGTATCACCATTGCCTTTTACAAAAAACTTCGCTGAACCTACTTCTGTCAGTTTCTTGTCACTGGCATGTACATGCATAGCTTCAATGACACAATGGGATGTATAGTAAAGGAAATATCCCGAAACCTTGAATTCAAAATATTTAGGCATATGATTCCTCCATGTATTTTCGGTTCTTATCCCAATACCCTTCCACAATGCTTAATTCCACATCATCCATAGTAGTTTCGAATACCTCACCTTGCTGGGACATGAGCAATGCGTGATGCGGCTCCTTAAGGTCTAACACTCGTATATTAGAGTCTTCTGTCTTGGTAAATGCATAGCCGCAAACTATCATGTCAGCAGCAGAACTCACCTTTAATAATTCATCATTGTTCATAGTCTCCGATTTTTACAGTTTGAATGTTCTTTAAGAATGTCTCAGGCTTGATATAGAGATTCTGAAGTATAGGAACCAAGTCAATATACTCTTCTGTTAGCCCCATACCGTCATAATCTGCCATCACAACAATATAGCCATTATCCCACGATTTTACCTCAACATATTTTTTCAATATGCTTGGAGTGCGGAAACGAATGTTGTAGTCGGCATATCTGAACGATGTCATATCGCCTTGATTAGACAACACTGCCTGGTGTTTTTTATCTGCTTGTGCATTCATAATTCACCTCCCTATTCAATACTTTGATACTTGTTTTTTGCAAAGATAATGTTTTTGTCCTAAAACGACACAATTATTGATCATTTTAATTCTTGAAATACATCATTATAGGTAAGTTTATTTAGAGGTAATAGAACCGAAAAAAGCGGTATAGGAATCTTGCTGTAGAATTCCTATACCGCTTATATTCTTTTGCCTTTAAGCTTTGTCAGCTCGTGAGCTTTTAGTACTCGTCATCATTCCAGAGGAAGTCGTCCTTTGATGGATAGTCGGGCCAGAGGTCCTCGATGCTTTCGTATACGTCGCCCTCGTCCTCTATCTCCTGAAGGTTCTCGAGCACTTCGAGCGGAGCGCCGGAACGCATAGCATAGTCTATAAGTTCGTCCTTAGTTGCAGGCCAGGGTGCGTCTTCCAGTTTGGAAGCCAATTCAAGTGTCCAATACATAGTCTTAAGTTTTTACGGTTCAAAATTTAATGTTTCACAAAGAGGCTGCCATCGCTTTTTTACGATGCCAATCAACAGACATTCCGGCCTATAGGCCGTGTGCCTCCTGTTCCAACTGCAAAAATAGTAATTTTTGTATTATTTGCAAGTAATATAGAGTTTTTTTTCGTCGCAACCTTCAATAAAGTTTAAATATAAAGCCAAACTGAAAAAATAATCGGACAATCTGTTTACAAATTGCATCAGAAGGCTGTCTATATGCTCTTCACGACTAAGCGTTACCAAACGGCGCTCCACACGGCGGCATACCGTACGGCACACATGAGCTTGAGCTGCAGCAACGCTTCCGCCGGGCAGAACGAAGGTGTCGAGAGCAGGAACTATAGACTGCAAGCGGTCCGTCTCATGCTCCAGCCTTGCTATTTCGTCGCATCCCAGACTGCCTTCTCCCCGTACGTCTTTGCCGACACGCCAAGTACGATTGCCCGCCGTAGACGAAAGACTGGATCCGATGATGAACAACCGAGCCTGTATCTCCGCCAGAAAACGCGATACTTCCGCATCGGATTCAGCGGCAAGCAGCCCTATGTGGGCATTCAGTTCGTCAATCTCGCCGCTCACTTCAATGCGTATGTCATCCTTCATGACACGCTTGCCTCCATAGAGCGAGGTGGTGCCATCGTCGCCAAGTCGGGTATAAAACTTCATAATGTCAGAAATTTACGATGTAACAGTATGTCAGAAATTCACGATGTAACTGGTCTTGTATCGGTCTGTATCAGTAAATGCGATGCCGAGATAGTAGAGGTCGTAGCAGACGCTGACGCGAGGGTTTGAAAGAAGTGTCTCCCACATTTTTTTGGCGGACGGATTGTCATAGATGTCCTCCACCAATATCAGCGTGTCCATGTCAGAATGCTCCAACACAGACGTGAGGAAGTCTTCGCTGCCCTCAACGGGACGGATAAGCGCCACTTCTACTGTCTCTGCTTCCATTTTTCCGTCCCTTGCCTCCTTTGTCTGAACAGCGCGTACAGCCGACGCATTGCATCCGCTGCTTACATATCTCTTCAGCAATGCCGTGTCGCCACCGTAGCAGAGCCATGTGCTCGCCTGGCGGAAGTTGGCAATGCGGAAATACAGCTCCATGCGCATGCGTTCCAGCCAGCTGACATCGGGCAATTCGCTGCGCAGGTCTGAATAAGCATAATACGGATAGTGCTCGTTGATGACATAGCGGATGAAACGGTATGCCGAGGGCGACTGCACACCGAAACCACGGCAATACCCGATGCGGCACAGCCAACGGAAATATCGTTTCAGTTTATTCATACCCACAAAGTTAATAAATTATTCAATTCAAAATCGGCGAAACCGACCAAATCCTAATTCAAAACTAAAAATTCATAACTAAAAAAGGGTGCTTCTCCTTGACAGGAAAAACACCCTTTTTGTATTATGTTACTTGTTGTTAAGCTCTGAAATTACTTAACCTGAACAGTAGCACGACGGTTGTAAGAGATCGGAGAGAGATCCTTTACACCACCCTTAGCCTCTGTTGTGATCTGGTCGCGGCTAACACCCATCTTAACGAGCTCGTTAGCAACGGTCTCAGCACGCTTCTCAGAGAGCTTCTGGTTGTAAGCAGGCTTACCTGTTGCGCTATCGGCATAACCGGTAACGAGGAGGTTAGCGTTGTTATCCTTAGCATACTCAGCCATGTTCTTAACGTTTACGAGGTCCTTCTTAGAAGCGATAACTGACTTGTTGATGTTGAAGAATACAGATACCGGAGTTCCTACGTATTCCTTAACAGCAGCTGTAGCATCCTTCTTCTGAGCGAGGAGGTTCTTCAGGCGAGCGTTCTCTGCGTTAGCGTCGTTGAGCTGAGCGTTGAGAGCGTCAATCTGAGCCTGTGAGAGAGCCTTGATAGCGTCTACGTCAGGAGTCTTGTCCCAAGAAGCCTTACCGAGGTTGAAGGTCAGACCGAGCTCAGCATAGAGCTTGTTGTCCTTGCTTTCCCAGATACGGCCACCCTTACCGTATGTAGCAACATTGTCAAGATCCTCCTCTGCGTAGTTCCAGCCGAGCTCGAGGTGGATACCTACGTGCTTGCTTACGCGGAATGTGTTGAGGATACCAGCTGAGAGGTTCATTGCATAGCGGTCAGCGCAGCAGTTACGGTTGATACCGGCACCTACGAAGGGAACGAAGTTCCAAACGCGGTTAGGATTATAACCATAGAGCATGTTGCTGAGGTTGAAGAGAACGTTCTCGTTAAGAGTCCAAATATGGTTAGAGTGCTTGTTCTCGTCAACTACGGTACGGCCCCAAACGCCAGAGAACTTGGTACGAAGACCAAGACCCGGTGTGAACCACTTACCGATAGCTACAGAGAAACCAGGAGTAGCACGGAAGCTCTTGAACGGGCTGCGTGAGAGGCCCTGACCATGCTCCTGATTTGAATAGAATGCATTCCAATCTGCACCAACCTGGACAAACCAGTTGCTCCAGAATGAGTTTGTTGCAACGCTGTACTTCTCTACAGGATCTGCTGTTGTCTCCTGAGCCATTGAGCCCATTGACAAACCGCACATTGCCAAAACAATTAATAACTTTTTCATAACCTTTATTTATTTAACAATCAAAAATTATATTCAGTTTTAATATTGGTATAGAGGGTTTTCACCTTATAAATCGCTGCAAAGATACTAATAAAAACAGTATCCACATCAATTTTTCATAAAAATATTACCTAAAAGTATAAAAAATCTTACATTTCGGATAATCTTGTGTTCATTTTATCTTTTTGTGTATTAACATTTTATGTAAATAATGAAAAACTGACACTATTAGCTTCCTACCCCAGGAGTTGCTCCATATCTGTCTGGCGATATACGGCAAGGATTTTCTTGCCATCGGGGGTGTAATTGCAGTTAGAACAAGCGAAAAGACTGTTGATTATGGTCTCCATCTCCTCGTTGCTGAGCACCTCGCCATAACCGATGGCTGCCCCACGCGCCATTCCGAGCGCCAGTTCGTGGTTGACGTTGCTGACCAAAGTGGCGTCTACGCTTGCTGCTGACGACGAAGACACGTCTCGGGCAGAGGCTATAAGGTCTTGCAGAAGATTGATGCAGTTTACGCCTTCCAGTCCTGACGGCACGGCATTCACGGCGTACGTATTGCCGCCAAGGTCGCTAAGCTCGAAGCCGAGCGACTGCATCTCGGTCATTACCGACGCTAAGACATTGCCGTCAGCGGGTGTAAGATGGAGTGCCTCAGGGAACATCAGTTTCTGCGGATAGCTGTGATGGTCGGCCATTTGGGCGAGATAACGCTCGTATAGGATACGTATGTGTGCACGACGCTGGTCGATAATCATCAGTCCTGACTTTACGGCGGTCATGATATACTTGCCTTTAAACTGATAATGGTCGGGTGATTTCTCTGCCATCAGTCCTTCATCGGTGGCGGCAGACTGAGGTTCAGCATCGGACGGAAGCGTGCGCGACTGCACAATCTCGTCAGTAGCGGGCTCGTCTACATCGCCAAAGCCGTCAGACGGAAGAACATCTGCATCACCAAAACCACGCGATGGGATGGCGTCTGCATCACCAAAACCGCGCGAGGGGATGGTCATTTCTGCGTTGTCGCTGTTGAAATTGCGCGACGGCACTATCTCGCTGTCATCCGGGAAGAAGCTTGTCTGTCGGGGCTGGCGCGATGTGTCGCCAAGTCCTGCATAGAGTTTGTCCCACTCAGAAGGAGCGGTCGGCTTCTTTGGAGCCGATTCCTTGAAGGGATTGTATTCGGGATTGTACTGCACTTTGGGCGCAGTAACTCCACCCAACCCTCCTACTGCGGGAATGTCGGGCTGACCCTCGGTATCGAATTCGATGGCAGTAACGTCATTGAACATGCCCACAGCGTCCTTTACGGCGGCTGAAAGAATCTGCCATATAGCCTGTTCGTTGCCGAACTTTATCTCGGTCTTGGTTGGATGGATGTTCACGTCAATGTCGTCGGCGTTCACATTGAAGTAGATAAAGTAAGGCACCTGCTCGCCTTCGGGCACAAGACGATCGTACGCCATCATCACTGCCTTATGGAAATAAGGATGTTTCATGTAGCGACCGTTGACGAAGAAGTACTGATGAGCGCCCTTCTTACGCGCAGACTCGGGTTTGCCCACGAAGCCGGAGATGCGACACATCGATGTGTCGACGTCCAAAGGCAGAAGGTGCTGATTGATTTTCTTGCCGAAGATGTCCACGATGCGCTGTCTCAAACCGCAAGAACGGAGATTATACATCTCGTTGTTGTTATTGTATAGCGAGAAAGCTATCTCTGGATATACAAGGGCTATACGCTCGAAAGCGCTTACGATGTTGTTCAGTTCGGTAGTGTTCGACTTCAGGAACTTCCTTCTTGCCGGAACATTGAAGAAGAGATTCTCAATCTTGAAGTTACTTCCGACTGGACATGAGCACGGTTCTTGCGACACAAAGCGCGAACCAGCTATGGTAAGCAGCGTGCCCACCTCGTCGTCAGCCATGCGTGTTCTCAACTCCACCTGCGACACAGCGGCAATGGAAGCAAGCGCTTCGCCGCGGAATCCCATAGTGTGAAGGTTGAAAAGGTCGTCCGCCTTTCGTATCTTCGACGTAGCATGACGCTCGAAAGATAGGCGTGCGTCGGTCTCTGACATACCTTTACCATTGTCCACAACCTGTATGGTGGTGCGTCCTGAGTCGACACACACCACGTTTATGCTGGTGGCACCCGCGTCTACGGAGTTCTCCACCAACTCCTTAATAACGCTGGCAGGGCGCTGTATCACCTCGCCGGCGGCTATCTGGTTTGCCACGGAATCGGGCAGAAGTTGTATAATATCGCTCATACGTTAAAATGGTCTGTTAATATATACCCACATTCTTGTCCACGGCTTACCTAAGTTCAGCAAGCCAGCAACGCCATCAGGGCTGCCAACAGTAACAGCAGCGCCACTATGAAGAGCCATCCGGTGATGCGTGCCGGCTGTCTTGCCGACTTACGGTCGCCGTCGGACGAGCCTTCCAGCGACTGTCTTGCCACATCCTCCGGCGCCACTCCTCTCTTCAAGGCGTCTAATATGTCACGTCGCTCATTGGAGAAGCGAAACGTGTGATGGAAGCCGCGTGGGCGGCGATTGCCGAAATACATTTATATATATGTATAAAATTAGATATATGTAAGACGAAATACGCAGCAATGATGCTTGTTCACAATCTGCTGTGATGCGCTGCGTCACTCTCCAGACAGCGTCTGCAACGGCGCTTCACGTCTGCGGACCGCCTTCAGTTCGGTGCCGGCATTCTTTCCGCGCCAGTTGAATATGTCGTTCTTGTCGGTAGGTCTGATATAGTCGAACCACGCAAACTCAGGCAAACGATACTTGTCTGGCGGTATCTGCGTAATGGGGTACATCGTACCCGTGGACTTCGAAGCCCATATCTTCTCCAGCTGTCTCTTCTCAGACACGAACATTCGCATCGTATCCGTCTCCAGATAGTTGAGCTCCGTGAGAACCGAGTCCTTGCTGTCGGCGTTGTAATATACGGTCTTCACGTTTCCGACGGCGTCAGCGCGACGCATGTTTCCGTCCTTAAAGAAGGCATCCATGCGCTTTGAGGATATCTGATTGAAGTGCTTGTCATCCACCTGTTCCACCGAGAGCGCCTGATTGATGACCTCTGCACGCTTTATTGTGGAGTCGCTCATATACACCTTTATCACTTCTCCGAGAATCTGACGGTTGATGTTCCACGCTATCGGGTCGTGATACATCGTCATGCACGAATCAACGGAAGTGGCGACAAGCGAGTCGCACACCGCCTGCATGTCGTTGCGGAACGAACGGACATGGCGGAAAGCGTGCACCTCACGTCTCACCGAGTCGGTATTGATGTTGTATGTATAGAGCTTCATCGAGTCGGCATGCATCCACAGCGTGTCCTTCTGCGAGTAGTCTACAAGCATGGCACGCTTCGTGGCATAGCCATAACCGTCCTTCTCGTTATAGAAGAAGCGTCCTGCATGCAGCTCATTCTTGTTTTTGTGGTCTACGAAAACCACGTTACCGAATCCTTCGTTGTTGCCGTTGTTGTTGTCATGATAGAGCGAATCGCCCGTAATGGTCTTGTCGCCGTCCACGATGGTGGAGCGTCCGAAGAGCTGCGAGCGGTCGGTACGCGAGTTAAGGTAGGCGTCAGTGGTGTGTATGACGCTCTCCTTCGAACGCACCGTAGACGGTCCGGTGACGTGAGCCACTGATGTTCGCGTGTCGTAATGGAGCGTATCCGTAGTGATATGGTTATGACCGCTGAACATCTCCACCGAATAGAGGAACGTAGCCTTACGTGTTACGGTGTTATACTCGCCCCAGTCACTCACCAGACGGTCCTTTCCGTCCACGAGTTTTCCTCCTTCGAAGAAGTAGGCGTTCTCGTAAATGCGGTCATAGTCGAGCGAATCGGTGTAAAGCGTCTGCTTACGATGCTTCAGCACCACATGGTTTCTGGCATGCATCATCTGCTCAGCTCCGTCATAGTCGGCATAGTCGCAGGTCAAGGAGAGCGTGTCGCCCTGCTTGAAGCGCACGTGTCCGAACGCTTCCACGGCGTTTGCCTCCTGGAAGAAGTAGGCGCTGTCGCACCAAAGCTGGGCTCCGGCATGCGTGAAATGCACCTTTCCCTTCAATATCTGCGCGTCAGGCACGCTGCTATACTGGTCGTATCGCAGCTCATCCGAATGGACGAGATACACACGTTCGTCTGTCTTCCTGCGCTTTTTCTTCTTGTTTGGCGCCGCCATAGCCGAGAGCAGGCAGAAGCCAAAAAGGCATAGAACCGCCATCAGGACGGTTCTATGCCAATTATGTATGATTTTGGATTTCTGTTTTTCCATTTTATTATAAGATCACTTCATAGATCACTTAATCCATCCTTCATATTCGAACTTGCAGTTCTTGCATCTGTCTGCCATCTTCACATACGTGGTCTTAATTTTGTTGACCACCCATTCATGAAGGAAGTCGGCACGCATCTTCTGCAACACCACGTTCTTCATTACCTGATAGTCCTCGGTTATGGTGGCGCGGTGAGCCGGTGTGCGGCTCTTCAGTTTTACGATAGCCACGACAGTCTTGCCTTTCTCGTTAACCATTGAGAACGCCTTCGACACGTCTCCAACTTCCATGTGCTCCACCTCGCGTGCCACCTCAGTGGGGAGGTCCTTCATCTGGAAGCGTGATGTGCGTCCATCCTCAGCGTTAAACGACATCAGACCCTTATTATTACGTGTGTCCTTGTCGTCTGAGAAGTAAGTGGCAGCCTCCTCAAAGGTCAGCTTCTTGGCTCTGATGTCGTCTGCCACGGAGTCGAGACGCAAGCGCATCTCCTCGGTTGCCTCCGGCGAAACTCGCGGAATGCGAAGGATGTGGCGCACCTTTATTCTGTCACCTCTCTTGTCGATGAGCTGAATGATGTGGAATCCATACTCCGACTCCACTATCTTGGATATCTTCTTCGGGTCTGTAAGATTGAAAGCAACAGTGGCGAAAGCCGGGTCGAGCATACCTCTTCCCACATAGTCCATCTCTCCTCCCTGGCGCGAAGAACCCGGGTCTTCAGAGTAGAGACGTGCGAGAGTGGCGAATGAGGTCTCGCCAGATGTAACACGTTCCGTGTATTCACGCAGATCGTTCTTCACACGATTGATTTCTTCCTGCGAAATCTTCGGCTGCTTGGTGACAATCTCCACCTCCACCTCTGTCGGCACGAACGGTATGCTATCCTCCGGCATATCGCGGAAGAACTTGCGCACCTCGGACGGAGTTACTGATATGTCGCTCACCAGCTTCTCACGCATCTGCTGAATCAGCTGGTTGTTCTTGAAGTCGTCGTGGAGCTGCTGTCTCATCTGTGCGACAGTCATCTTCTTGTATTCCTCAAGTTTCTCCTTCGAACCTGCCTGCTGTATCCAGCGATTTATCTGCATTTCTATGTTCTGTGCAATCTCAGACTCTGTCACGGTGACAGAGTCGATGGCAGCCTGATGGAGAAACAGCTTCTGCACGGCTATCTGCTCCGGTATGGAACAGTCAGGGTCGCCATGCCATGTCACGCCTTCCGCCTCACCTTGCAGGCGCATAATCTCGACATCCGACTTGAGGATAGGCTCATCACCTACCACCCACATCACCTCGTCCACAACGCTGTGCTCAGGAGGTGTATTGTCCACAACGGGCTTCTCCTCCGACAGTTCGGGGAGCAAGACAGGCTCGTCGCTCTCCACCTCCGTAGTGTCGGTCTTGAGAGCAAGCTGCATAGCCTTTCCGCAGTTTGCATTTGCTCCTATCACGGCAAGCAGCATGGCTGCTGCCGCAATAAATATGGTTACTCTCTGTTTGTTCATCTATCAATTTGAATGTATATTCCTAATATACTTATATTATATATGTGTGCTTAGTGCTTGTTTACGGTCTCGAGCACGGCCTTGTCAACGCTTACGCTATACTTCTTGCGCAGGTCAGCCACCCACTTCTTCTCAAGTTCTTCCTGATAGTCAGCCACAACAAGCTCGCGCACGTCCTTGTATGTCTTCGGTGCCTTGAGCTTCTCGCCGTATACGGCTGTGATGGGATAACCCTCTACGGGCTTCACCTTTGCACCTGTCTGGAATATCTCGTTGTCCACGAGGGTGTTGTCGCCCTTCTTGAAGATGCCCTTCACCACCTTGATGCGAACCGTCGAGTCGTTAAACTCCTTGCGCAGCGTGTCTGCCCAAGCCTCGAAAGGAATGTTCTTGATGGCGTTCTTCACGTTCTCCACGTCAGCAGCGTCCTTCACGTAGTAAGCGATGCCCTTGAAGCGCGGCTCGTCCCAACGATACTTCTTGCGGTTCTTCTTGAAGTAAGCCTCAAGTGCCTTGTCGTCCTTTGCAGCACGGTTCCATACAGTGCGGTTCGATATGTCGTAGAGCAACAGTCCGTCGTGATACTCACGGATGAGGTTCTTGAGCGCCGGATCATTTGCTGTCATCTCCTCCACACGCTTGTCCAGAATGTCGCCGGGCTTCACCTTGTCTGCCTTTGCGATGGAATCTATCTTCTGTGTGATGATCTGCTCGCGGATGCCGCGCTGGTCGATGAATCTGCGGATGTCAGTACGAACCGAGTCATACGGGAAGAAATTGCCACGGTCCTTTACGTAAACGATATGAAAACCGAACGGTGAGAGGAACGGCTCTGATGTCTCGCCCTTCTTCATTCCGAAGATTTTCTGCTCAAACTCCTTAACGGTCTGTCCCTTCTGCACCCATGAGAGGTCGCCACCGCGCATGCCGGACATGTGGTCGTCCGAGCAGCGACGTGCCAAATCCTCGAAGTCAGCACCCTTCTTCAGCGCCGTATAGATGCTGTCGGCACGCAGCTTGGCTGAGTCCTGGCTTGCCTGCGACGCTTTTTGTTGCAGAGCCACGAGGATGTGGTAAGCATGCACCAAGCCTCCGTTGCCGTCTACACGCTCCTGTGTCTGCTTGTATATCTTGCGTGCTTCGCGCTCCACGTCGCCGTCGTCGATGAATGAGGGACGCACCTGCTGGTTGCGATACATCAGATATTCGTCTCTGAACGCCTTTGTCGTGTCCAGTCCTTCAGCCTGTGCAGCCATCACCTTGAGCTTGTAATTGACAAAGAGGTCAACATAATCAGCTACGCTCTTCTTGTCGACGACAGTCTCAGCATTGTTCTTGTTGTATGAATACTCAAACTCAGAACGCGGCACTGCCTGTCCGTTTATGGTCATAATCGTGGGGTCGGCGGTCTGTGCCGACACGCTGCCTGCGGCAAGAAGCAATGCAGCCAACAGTGATTTAATCTTATTCATTTCTGTTTATGTGTTCTTTCTGTATTTTGTTTGCCTTGCGGCGTGTTTTCTTATTCAGTGGACGATTCGGGGCTTCATCGTCGTCATGGGGTGTTTGTGTCTATACATTTTATATATAAGGGGTGCGGTACGTTCCGTCTTCTTTGTATGGATACGTCTAAAAAAAGCGTAAGCAATGGTCCGTGGCATTTCCTCGGAAACGCGGCGCGGACCATTGCTTTATAGAGTGTCCGTCCTGTTATTACTGTGGACGTGAATAGTTAGGAGCCTCACTTGTGATGGTGATGTCGTGCGGGTGGCTCTCAAGCACGCCGGCATTGGTAATGCGTGTAAACTTAGCGTTGTGCATAGCCTCGATAGTGCCTGCTCCGATATAACCCATACCTGAACGCAGACCGCCGATGAGCTGATAGATAACTTCCTGAACGGTTCCCTTGTAAGGTACGCGTCCTGCGATGCCTTCCGGCACGAGCTTCTTCACGTCCTTTGTACCAGCCTGGAAGTAGCGGTCCTTCGATCCGTTCTCCATAGCCTCGAGCGAACCCATACCGCGGTAGCTCTTAAACTTACGACCGTTGAAGATGATGGTGTCGCCGGGGCTTTCCTCTGTACCAGCCACAAGCGAACCGATCATTACTGAGCTACCACCGGCAGCGAGTGCCTTAACCACGTCGCCTGAATAGCGCAGACCACCGTCAGCAATCAAAGGCACGCCTGTGCCCTGGAGAGCAGAGAACACATCATATACAGCGCTGAGCTGCGGCACACCTACACCTGCAACCACACGTGTGGTACAGATTGAACCCGGACCGATGCCTACCTTCACAGCGTCGGCACCATTGTCGACGAGCATCTTGGCGGCAGCGCCAGTGGCTACGTTGCCCACAACGATGTCTACGTTGGGGAATGAAGCCTTAGCCTCGCGGAGCTTCTCGATAACGAACTTAGAGTGACCGTGAGCTGTATCGATGACAACGGCGTCAGCACCAGCCTCAACGAGAGCGCTCATACGCTCGAGGGTGTCGGCTGTTACGCCCACACCAGCAGCCACACGCAGACGACCCTTGTCGTCCTTGCATGCCATTGGCTTGTCCTTAGCCTTGGTGATGTCCTTGTATGTGATAAGACCTACGAGATGGTTGTCACCGTCAACAACGGGGAGCTTCTCAATCTTGTTGCTCTGCAGAATTTCGGCAGCAGCCACAAGGTCGGTCTTGATGTGTGTTGTGACAAGGTTGTCGCGTGTCATCACGTCGTCGATGAGCTTGTCAAGGTGACGCTCGAAACGCAGGTCACGGTTGGTGACGATACCTACGAGGTGGTTGTCCTCGTCAACTACGGGAATACCTCCGATGTGATATTCCGCCATCATGTCGAGGGCATCCTTCACCGTCTTTCCACGGCGAATGGTCACGGGATCGTAAATCATGCCGTTCTCGGCACGCTTCACGATAGCCACCTGACGAGCCTGGTCCTCGATTGACATGTTCTTGTGGATAACACCGATGCCGCCTTCACGCGCGATGGCAATAGCCATAGCCGACTCCGTTACGGTGTCCATGGCTGCTGTGACAAAGGGCACATTCAGGCTGATGTTCCTTGAGAACTTGGTTTGCAACTCTACCGTCTTGGGCAGTACCTCTGAATAAGCTGGGATAAGCAGGACGTCGTCGTAAGTGAGACCGTCCATTACAATTTTATCAGCAACAAATGATGACATATAACTTAAAAAATTTATTGCATGCAAATTTAGCAATAAAAATCCATTCGGAAAAAAAAACAGGGCATTTAATTTTTACGTTAATGCTAATTAACGTCAGAGAGCGGAAAAGTTGAGAGCTGAGTCTAAGTTGAGAGTTGAGAATTTAGAGTTGAGAGTTATGATATGTATATTAAATAATGTAGAAATCTTAAATGATTAAAAAAGGTAATCATAACTCTCAACTCCAAATTCTGAACTCTCAATTCTGAACTCTCAACTCTCAATTCGGAATTCTCAACTTTAATTCGCCTGTTCCGAGAGGAACTTTATGCGAACCAGTCTTATTTCATTGTCCTCGTAGTCGCCTCCGAGTTCGTCCACAGCGTCATCTATGCTGTCCGTCTCGCTCTCGCGGAAGTACTCATAGATGTCGTCCACCTGATCTTCGTCCATTACGTCTTCGAGGAAATAGTCGATGTTCACTTTTGTGCCGCTGTATACGATGGCATCAATCTCGTCCAACAGTTCTTCAAACTCAAGGTTGAGCGTGGAGGCGATGTCGTCGAGAGGCATACGGCGGTCGAGGAAGCCGATGATCTTCACTTTCGTCATCGAGTCCTTCGCCACGGTGCGCACGAAGAGTTCTTCAGGACGTTCTATCTCGTTCTCCTCACAGTAAGTCTTGATGAGCTGGCAAAATTCCTTGCCGTAGCGCTTCGCCTTGCCCACGCCAACACCCTGAATGTTCTTCAGTTCGTCCACGGTGACGGGATAAAGCGTTGCCATCTGTTCCAGTGACACGTCCTGAAAGATTACGTATGCGGGCAGGTTGCACTTGCGTGCTGTCTTCTTTCTCAAGTCCTGCAGCATGCTGTATAGCGTCGGGTCGAGAGCCGATACTCCGTGATCTTCCATCTCGTCCTCAGCCGACTCGCTGAAGTCGGTGTCCTCCACATACGTAAAGTCCGTCGGGTTCTTCACGTATCGGCGTCCGGCAGCCGTCACCTTCAGCAGTCCGTAGTTCTCCACGTCCTTGACGATATATCCGGCAATCATACCCTGACGAATCACAGGATTCCACACCTTCGACGGCATGTCCTCTCCCGCTCCGAACTCTTCCAGCTGTTCGTGCTTGTGCGACACGATGTCGTCCGTGGCTCTACCCTTTATGAAGTCCACCACGTAGTCCTGACGGAATGCCTCCTTCACTGCCATGATGGCTTTCAGGACGATGAGCAGCTGTTCCTTGCCTTCGTGCTGTGTCTTGGGATGCAGGCAGTTGTCGCAGTTGCCGCAGTTGTCCTTCGTATATTCCTCTCCGAAGTAATGCAGGAGGATGCGTCTTCTGCATACAGACGACTCGGCGTATGCCGCCGTCTCCTGCAGGAGCTGCTTGCCGATGTCCTGCTCAGCCACAGGCTTGCTCTCCATAAACTTCTCCAGTTTCTGAAGGTCCTTATATGCGTAGAAGGCAATGCACATGCCCTCGCCGCCGTCACGTCCGGCTCTGCCCGTCTCCTGATAATATCCCTCTAGGCTCTTCGGAATGTCATAATGTATTACGAAGCGTACATCTGGCTTGTCGATGCCCATTCCGAAGGCTATCGTAGCCACGATGACGTCAATGCGCTCCATGAGGAAGTCGTCCTGCGTCTTCGATCGCGTAGCCGAGTCGAGTCCGGCATGATAAGGTGCCGCCTTGATGTCGTTGGCTTTGAGCACGGCAGCCAGTTCCTCCACCTTCTTTCGCGAGATGCAATAGATGATGCCGCTCTTTCCGTGATGCTGCTTGATGAACTTTATTATCTGTCGGTCGATGTCCTTGGTCTTCTGCCTTACCTCATAATACAGGTTGGGGCGATTAAACGAGCTCTTGAATTCCTTTGCATCCATAATGCCGAGGCTCTTCTTGATGTCCATCCTCACCTTGTCCGTAGCTGTAGCGGTGAGTGCTATGACCGGAGCGTCGCCTATCTTGGATATGGTAGGACGTATGTTTCGGTATTCTGGTCTGAAGTCGTGTCCCCATTCGGAGATGCAGTGCGCCTCGTCCACGGCGTAGAACGAAATCTTGAACGAGCGGAAGAATTCCAGGTTGTCTTCCTTATTGAGCGATTCGGGTGCCACGTACAGCAGCTTGGTCTTTCCGCTGTGCACGTCGTCATGCACCTGCTGTATGGCAGCCTTGTTGAGCGATGAGTTGAGATAGTGTGCCACCCCCGTCTCCTCGCCGAGCGAATTGATGACATCCACCTGGTTCTTCATGAGCGCTATCAGCGGCGACACGACAATGGCCGTGCCCTCCATGATTAGAGACGGCAACTGATAGCACAGGCTCTTTCCTCCGCCCGTCGGCATGAGCACAAAGGTGTCGTTGCCGTCAAGCAGATTGCGTATGATGGCTTCCTGCTCTCCCTTGAAGGAAGAGAAGCCGAAGTAATGCTTCAGTTGTCCTGTTAGGTTAATTGTCTCAGTCATAGTAATAAGATTTAATGTCTCTTAAGATATGCGTGGGAGACAGGCTCTTCTGTGTCCTTGTCTCCCTCGCATCCCCTCTTATTTAAGGTTCGATTTCTCGAGCTGGCTCTTTGCGTAGTCGAGAGTTACGGTAAAGGAGTCCACCTTCTTGGCAGGCACCTCAAACATGGCGTCCATGACTATCGACTCCACGATGGAGCGCAGTCCGCGTGCGCCGAGCTTATACTCCACAGCCTTGTCGACGATGAAGTCGTATGTCTCTTCTGTGAATTCCAGCTTGATGCCGTCCATCTCGAAGAGCTTCTTATACTGCTTTACGATAGAGTTCTTCGGCTCGACGAGGATACGGCGCAGCGCCTCTCGTCCGAGCGGATTGAGATAAGTGAGCACGGGCAGACGTCCGATGATCTCCGGTATGAGACCGAACGACTTGAGGTCCTGCGGAAGAATATACTTCATGAGGTCGCCCTTGTCGAGGTTGCGCACGTTCTGCACGGAATTGAATCCTACGACGTGCGTATTGAGACGCTGTGCAATCTTGCGCTCTATGCCGTCAAACGCACCACCGCAGATGAAGAGGATGTTGCGTGTGTCTACGTGTATGTAGTCCTGGTCGGGGTGCTTGCGTCCGCCCTTTGGCGGCACGTTCACCATTGTTCCCTCGAGGAGCTTGAGCAGACCCTGCTGCACACCCTCGCCGCTAACGTCGCGCGTAATGCTGGGGTTGTCCGCCTTTCTGGCTATCTTGTCAATCTCGTCGATGAAGACGATGCCTCGCTCAGCGGCAGCCACATCAAAGTCGGCCACCTGAAGCAGACGCGAGAGGATGCTCTCCACGTCCTCACCCACGTATCCAGCCTCGGTAAAGACCGTGGCGTCCACGATGGTGAACGGCACCTTGAGGAGCTTTGCTATGGTACGTGCGAGAAGCGTCTTGCCCGTACCCGTAGAGCCCACCATGATGATGTTGCTCTTTTCTATCTCCACGCCCTTGTCGTCTTCGGGCTGATTCAGACGCTTATAGTGGTTGTATACGGCTACGGAGAGATACTTCTTAGCCTCGTCCTGTCCGATGATATATTCGTCGAGATATTTCTTTATCTCCGTGGGCTTGGGCACGTCGCTGAGCGACACGTCAAATGCGGGTTTCCTGCGCGTTCCCTCCGGCCCGAAGCCAGCCTCCATCACAATCTGGTTGGCCTGCTGTGCACATGCGTCGCAGATAAATCCGTTCAATCCGGTGATGAGCAGATTGACGTCCTTCTCGCTTCTTCCGCAGAAGCTGCAAACTTTCTTTGGCATTTTCCTTTTCTTTCTCTTATTGCTTCTTTCTTGTCATCACCGAGTCTATCATTCCGTACTCCTTCGCCTCTTCGGCTGTCATCCAGTAGTTGCGGTCAGAGTCTGCCCACACCTTGTCAAACGGAGTGTGCGAGTGATCAGAGATGATGGTATAGAGTTCCTTCTTGAATTTCTGAATCTCACGAGCCTCTATCTCGATGTCCGAAGCCTGTCCCTGTACGCCACCGAGCGGCTGGTGTATCATCACGCGGCTGTGTGTAAGTGCCGAGCGCTTGCCTTCCTTACCTGCCACGAGGAGCACGGCAGCCATCGAAGCAGCCATGCCAGTACACATGGTTGCCACGTCGCTTGAGATAAACTGCATTGTGTCGTAGATGGCAAGGCCAGCCGTTACGCTGCCGCCGGGAGAGTTGATATAGATAGAGATGTCCTTACCGCTGTCAATAGAGTCGAGGTAAAGGAGCTGTGCAGTCAATGTATTGGCTGTATAATCGTTGACCTCTGTGCCGAGGAAGATGATGCGGTCCATCATAAGACGCGAGAAAACGTCCATCTGTGTGACGTTGAGCTGGCGCTCCTCCAGGATGTAGGGGTTCATATACTGAGCCTGTGCCTTCATCACTTCGTCGAGCGTCATTCCGTTCATGCCAAGGTGACCTGTGGCATACTTTCTGAAATCGTTCATATCTTTTCTGGTGTTGCTTTTTAGTTTTATTGCTAAGATTGAGTCCGCATAAGGGGCTATCTTATGCAAAGATACTAAAAAAGCGCCACATTCTCCCACATTCCACAGGTTTTTTTCGGACGATTTCTAAGTAGCGAAGCTCTCCGGTAACTGTTAATTCAAAATGAGCTATAATAAATTTTTGAATAAAATTAACGAAGATTTAAATATT